>ERZ1106941.35-NODE-35-length-189956-cov-7.488723_pt1 | contig 189956 bp, 171 predicted proteins | sample MGYA00403670_ERZ1106941 | MGnify/ENA primary metagenome ERZ1106941 (study PRJEB35170, sample SAMEA104062400) | human gut metagenome | biome: human gut; feature: human-associated habitat; material: faeces | place: Denmark | collected 2012-06-04 ...
TGTATGGACTTCTTTTTGTTCCCCTAAAGTGTTGCACTTGATAGTATAATTCACCCGTGTGCAAAAGCCAGGCATTCCTTATAAGGAATGCCTGGCTTTTTGAATATCCGCCGTCGGAATATTTACTTTTCTCCCGCGTCCGCCTTCGCCTCCCGGTTCATCTTCACGAAAACCGGAATATACATCGCAAGCGTAAAAGCCATGACCGCGCCGCAGACGGCAATGAGTATATCCGCCACTGTCGGTGGGATGCTCACCCACAGAATGAGCGTGACCGTCACCAGATAGAATACAAAGGTACACACCTTGCCGAACCATTTTGCGCCGTCCAATTTTTTGCCGCGCCGCAGCATCACCAGCCCCGCCACAGCCATAAAGCCTTCCTTAAGTACATACAGCACTACAAGCGCAGCGACCCAGCGATACCGTGTCATCAGGCAGAGCACCACAGCGCCCTCTGTCAGCTTGTCCGCCACAGGGTCCAGCAAAATGCCCAACTCCGTAATCTGGTTGAAACGCCGCGCGATTTTACCATCGAACAAGTCTGTGAAGCCGGATATCCCCAGTACCACAGCCGCCCGAAAAAACTCGGGGGGCGTTTCCGCTTTGAAGTACAGATACACAAACAAAGGGATCAGCAGAATGCGGAAATAGCTGAGGATGTTCGGGATAGTGAACATCTCCCGCAAGGTCGGTTTTTTCATGTTGGATGCTCCTTCACAAGAGATTGCTTTCAGTGCACAGGCCGCGGCTGCATATATAAATTACGAGCCTGTGCAATATTTTTCTTCATGGTTTGACGCAGCGCCGGTAAAGCCCTATAATGGGGGTGTATCCCAAAAGATTTGAGGAGGTTTTGTTTCATGTGGACGCGTGATCTTTTAAAAATGAACGCCAAGCAGGTGCTGCGCAATAACTATTGGATGGCGCTGCTCGTCGCCTTCGTGGCTTCCCTGCTCGCAGGGGGCTCTTCCAACATAGGCCCCACACTGACATTTAATTATACCACAGGTTCTGATCATTACAACTATCAATACGGATATGACCGCGCCGTACTGCCCTATTTCGGCGCTGTGGCCGCCGCCGCATTTGGCTTCGTGCTCATTGCAATGGTGGTTGGCGTTCTCTTTTCCGTGTTTGTAAGCAATCCTGTGACAGTCGGCAAGTGCCGCTATTTTATGGAGAGCCGGGTGGGCAACGCTCCGTTCTCGTCGCTGTTCTCCGCGTTCGGCGACCCAGCTTACCGCAACGTGGTGAAAGTGATGTTTATGAAAAATCTGTTTATTTTCCTGTGGAGCCTGCTGTTTGTGATCCCCGGCATCTATAAGGCATACCAATACCGCATGGTGGATTACCTGATGGCGGAAAATCCTTACATGACCTACCAGCGTGCGCTGGAGCTCAGCCGCCAGATGACAGATGGCGAGAAGTTCAATATTTTCATTCTGGAGCTCTCGTTCTTCGGTTGGCTTTTTCTGGGAGCGCTTGCCTGTGGTATTGGGGTGTTCTTCGTGAATCCTTACATTGAAGCCACGTTTGCCGAACTGTATGCGGCGCTGCGCGCAAAAGCGTTTGCCACCGGTATGACGGACGCTTCCGAGCTGAGTGATTTTATGCGATACTGACAGCACTTCTTCGTCTTTCATATGCTCTGCAAGACAAAAAGGGACGGCCTGCGGGCCGTCCCTTCTTTGCATTTCTGTTCCGTACCGCCGTTTTGCCTTCACCCGTTACAGGCGGCGGCGCATCCAGCGCAATGTATCTGAAATGACCTCGTCGCGGCAATATTCGTTGAATATCTCATGATACAGTCCGCCGTATATCTTCATCTGCCTGTCCGTCGAAGACGCGGCCGCAAAAAAATCATAGGTGTCCTGCACGCTCACCAATCCATCCTTTTCGCCATGCAGCATCAGAACCGGATAGGTGAAATCCTTCACTGCGGTTTTGAACCACGCCACACCGTCACAGATGGCATAGCATAGGCCTGTGGTAAATGTTTGAGTATTGTACGGATCCTTGCCGTACCAATCCACGACCTCCGGAACAGAGCATACTCCCGTCCCCATCTCATTCGGCAGCTTCTGGTGCAGCTCCAGTCCTTTGGGCACGCCGGAAATCAGCCCCGCATTGTCCTGGGTGAGCGCGCCGCTGGTGATGATACCGCGCAGATTTTTGTTCGGGTATTTTGCGCCGTACAGCGCCACGGCAAACCCGCCCATACTGTGCCCCAACAGAAATACCGGCAACGCCGAATTTTCGCTGACAGCCATATCGACCACAACGTTTACGTCGTCCAAAAGCTGATTGAAATCGTCGTAATAAGTGCGTTCACCCTCTGAGCGGCCATGGCCGCGATGGTCGAAGCGGTAGGTGCCGAATCCCATTTCATGCATCTTTTCCGCCAGGTAATCGTAACGTCCCTGATGCTCGCACAGGCCGTGCACGATCACGCACACAGCGCGGCAGTCCATATCCACTTCCTTGTTTACAAACAGCTTCGTCCCATCAAACGACAAAACCATATTTTCCGCCATTTTTCTCTCCTCCGTTTCGTTGGGAACCCTGCTGCTTTCAGCATACGGGATTATGAAAAAATTATCAATGTGGAGAATGAACAAAAAAAAGGTCGTTTTCTTGGCACGGACACTTTTATCATGCTGCACCGGAAGAAAAGCTTCAGGAGGCATAGCAGCCACGCAACATCCCATGGCAACACGGTCCAGCGCCCTTTTCCGCCCCAAATGGCATCCCGCAGTTACAGCATGGCGATCAACCACATCATGCGGCAGGTTGTGTGTACCCAAACCTCCTTATATGTCGCATTGTTTTGCATCGGATAGAACGGTTGATCTTCGTTTTCAAAGGTCTCGAACCCTACTGGTACCGCGCCTACAAGCTGCGGGGACATCGGCGCATAAAGAGGATGATAATCGTGCCCCTCCCCATACATACTGCTGACAGCAAAGGGATTGCAGCCGAGAATCCATTCCATCTGACGAACCGCGACCTGCTTGATTTCTCTGTCGTTTAACGCACGCGCCAGCTCCATAGCAGCAAGGGCTCTGCCCATCAGCGTAGCATGGAACCCGCGGAACTGATAAGCAACGGGAAAAACACGCAGATAAAAGCGGTCGTTCAGCCGGATGCCGTTTCTCACCTGAGCATTGTATTCTTCAAGACTCGGCGCTCCGGCGGCACGGGCTCCTTCATGCGTTATCGTCGAAAAATCCGTATTGTCCAGTTCATATATACCGTTGGGCAGCAACCCGTAAGGGACCGTGCGTGAAGTGAGCGCTACATATTCCCGATAAAGTTCCAAAGAGTTTTTCCAGCGGGCTGCGTCCTCATGCTCTGGAGCCAAGCGATACAGCATAGCGAATGCTTTGATCGGCGCATGCTCGTAAGAACGATGATAATAGGTCTGGATTCGCTCATGCGTTTCATTCTCATAGAAATAGCCTCTTAATGGGATAGAAAAACTGGGGTCTACCGCGGATGCCTGACATGCCATCAGAATTCTTGCAAAGGAAACGCCACGGGAAAGGTATTCAGTTTCTCCAAACGCTTCATATAACTCCATAGCTGAGATTGCAGCTTGAGCGTTCATCTGAAGCTGCGTATAGCGCGCCCCTGCCGACTCGTTGTCCTGAGACTGATGCATTGCGGCCAGAGCAAATGAAAAATCCTCTTTGGCACAGCGGGCGCACCAATCTGCGAATCTCGGATCTTCATCCCGGAAAAGGGCGATTGCTTTGGCGCACACGCCCGCAATCATAAAGTTATCGAAAGGGCGGTTGCCGGAATCGGCATTGATATCATCCAAGGTCCCCTGAATGTTGTCGCTCCAAAAGCCGATGACTGTTCCGTTGTGTCGGTATCCATCGCCCCAGCGGGTGCGCATCAGCCAGTTCAATCCCCAGCGGGCTTCTTCTTTGGCACGCTGCGACAGCTCCGGTTGGGCCTCCCTCTCGGCGATTGCCAATTCCAGCATGGCGAAAACCGATTCGGCCGTATTGATGGCCGCCTGCGTCAAATCGCCCGCGTCATGCCCCCCCACAGACCGGGAGCCGCCTCCCGTCCGGATGGACGCTCATAACATCCATGTGGCACTCTGTATGGATTCCGGGTACGTCAAAGCCACAACGTTCTGAAAAGAAAAAGTTCAGTGTTTTCCATGCGGCCGGGATATAGGCGTCCCTTCCGATACGGAAAGGACGGCTCTTCTTTCCATCCACTTCAAGAGTATACCACCCTTCCGCTTTCACCGGGGAAAAATCCATTTGCCGGAGTCCATTCGCCTGAGGGACACAATTGCCTTGGAACGTCACTTCGCCGCTGCTGTTTCGCAGATAAAACATCCCTGAACCAGATTGCGCGTAAGCCTGTTTGACCGCTTCCGGACGGTAGCCGCTGTGGCAATAAGCAATTGCACCCGCACGCAGGTCAAACCCTTTATAATGATCTGCTTCCACCTGCTCCAGACACATATTATCCACATAGACCGTTATGCCCTGCGGCGCAGGCACCGGAGTGCGGTGTGCATGGATTGCCAGAGAAATACCTGTGACAAAATCGCGATAGACATAAGGGAACTCCCAAACGATATGCTGCCACTCTCCGTGTGGGATTCCCAATGTATGCGTGCCTTCAAACCGCCCCGGGAGCGGCATGATATGCTTTCCCTGATTATGTATAGAAAGCTCCATGAAGTTATTCGCAATCGCCGGTGAATCGACATAGATCCAAAGCGAAATACGGTTAAACCTCTCCAAATTTTCGCCAGGAAGCAGGCGCATCATGGTCGTGACCGAAAATGCGCGGTTGCTGGGATGTCTGCGGCAACCATCCGTAGGCACATCCAGCCTTATGCTGCCTTTGCCGGAAATGGTATGCTTTTTTTCAAAGCTCATAACTCCGGGGCCTTGCAGCCTCACATTATCCGAATCCAGCGGCAGAGCGCGGGAGTCTAATACAGGCTTTGCCAGCCATCGTGCCTCCGCACACTCTTCCAGATCTTTCTCCATTCCCTGCCTGAAGCAGCGGCTGTTCTCCAATTGTCTTTTCATCTGTCCAAGCATTTTTGCTCCTCCTATCACATTCAATAAGGCTTTGCCGTCCACACGGAGCTACACGCCTTATACATTCCTATACGCTTGTTTCCAGGCAAGATCTATGCAAATACCACGAATTCTTACACGAATTCATTTTTCACTGTACATTATATCATTCATCGGTTTTTAATATAGTATGATTTTTCTTCAGCCGTAAGCGGACACGATCCATATTGCAGAACAAAAAGACGGTGCTGCAACCGCCGCACCGTCTTTAAATATTTAAAAATCAAAATTCTGTTGTTTTCAGGCTATCGCTGCCGCATGCCTTACAGGCATTCCAAAAGAGGGATCACATCCGCAAGCGTCGCCGCGCGGGCCGCCCACAGCCCTTCGCTTTCCGGCGGGATGGGAGTGATATCAGGCACAACGACAGCCTTACAGCCCGCAGCCCTTGCCGCCCGCAGTCCGTTGGGGCTGTCCTCCAGCACCAGGCACTCCTCTGCGGGTACGCCCAGTGCCTTTGCTGCCGCCAAAAAGATATCCGGTGCCGGTTTTGCATGTGCCACCTCGTCGCCGCACACCGCAGCTTCAAAAAAGCCGTCTACGCCTGCCATTTTTAAATAGAGCAGCGCCTTTTCCCGCACAGTGGCCGTTGCCAAAGCCGCAGGGATGCCCACAGCCCGCAAATGCTCCAGAAGCTGCCGCAGGCCGGGCTTCACCGGCAGCCCATCCCGCGCGATGGCCTCATCTGCGTACGCCACACGCAGTGCACGCAATGCATCATAGTCCACCTCCGGGCCCAAGCGTTCCAGATACATCGCACGGCTGTCAGCCACACTCATGCCGCGGCCCGCCGCGATCACCTCGTCGGGCAGTTCCAGCCCCAGCACCTGAGCTCCATACTTCCAACCCCGATGGCCGATGCGCTCCGTGTCGAACATCAATCCGTCCATATCAAATAAAACTCCGCGTATCACAGCTTCCCGCCTTTCACATCTTTTGTACCGCTTCCCATATCTCCCGGATCACAGGGATTCCCTTGCATCTGTTTTCCCGGATGTTCCGCAGCGAAAGCTCGCCGGGATAAACTGTCTGTCCGCCTTCCTCAACCGGCTCAGAGGCCTTCACATCTGCCAGAATCGCGTCCACGATGGCGTCCGTCTGCTGTGCCGTATTGAATTTTTGGGGATCGATGGCGATCATGACCTGTGTCAGACCCACTTCATCACTGAATGTTCCGATCTTCTGCACCGAATTGCCTGCCGAGAGCACCGTGGCGATGAGGTCCAGCACGATGGAAAGTCCGCTGCCCTTCCAATACCCCATGGGCAGTACGCGCCCCGTCTTTTCAATCTCAGCCGGGTCGCGCGTCAGCTCCCCTTTTGTATCGTAACCGCCCGGCACGGGCAGCTGCACGTCCCGCAGCCGACAGTCCTCGATCTTTCCGTAAGAAAACTGGGATACCGCGCAGTCCAGCACAACATGCTCGCCGTTGGAGCGAGGCACCGCCAAAACGAACGGGTTGTTTCCGATCCTGCGGTCTTTCCCTCCCCATGCGGGCATATTGGGCATTGTGTTGGACCAGCAGATGCCGATGAAGCCTCTGTCTGCTGCCAGCCAGCCATAAGTACCGCCGCGCAGCCAGTGGTTGTTGTTTCCCAGCGCCACCAGACCGACGCCGTTCTCTTTTGCCAGCACACAGGCGCGTTCCATCGCACGCCGGGCGTTCAGCGGGCCAAAGCCTCTATGGCCGTCCCAGCGTTCCAGCACGCCGGCACGCAGTTCACAGGTCGCGCGGGCGCGGGGATCTATCTCCCCTTTGTCCAAATAACGGACGATGCGAGGGAAACGGTTTAACCCATGTGAATATACGCCCGCAAGGCTGTTTTGAGCAAAAATATCCGCCGCATCCGCCGCGTCCTGCGCCGCAAAGCCCTTTTTCTCAAGCACACGGGCAAATTCCCGCGCCATTTCCTCATAAGCGACTCTCATACGTATCCCCCTTTACCAGCCGGCTCACAATGGGCTGGTACTACTTTGCACATGACGTTTCTGCAGCGGTGCCAAACCGGCCAATCACAAAACAGAGCCCGCGCCCGCCTCGAAAGAGACGCAGTGCGGGCTCTCTTTTACGATTTGGCCGGCAGCCGCCCCGTTTTATTCCTTGCGCTCGGAGCCCCAAAAGAACAGGGCCACCGTGCCGGGGCCGGTATGGCTGCCGATGGTAGTACCCACGTGATTGATTTCCACTTTACCGTTCAGCTTGGGGAACTTCTGTTCCACCAGGTCGGCCACTGCGCGGGCGTCCTCATAACAGGCGGAATTAGAAATATAGCACTTTCCATTGTAATTCGTCCCGCCGTCGGCAAACTGTTCCATCCGGGCAACGATCTCTTTGATAACGGCTTTCTTTCCACGTATCTTGGAACGCGGAATCAAACGGCCCTGGTCATCCATATTCAGCAGCGGACAGATATTGAGCACCGTACCGAACCATCCGGACGCCTTCGAAATACGCCCGCCTTTCACATAGAACGTGAGATCTGTCGAAAAAAACCAGTGGTGCAGACGCAGACGGTTGGCCAGCGCCCATTCATATACAGAATCTACATCTTCACCTTTATCTCTTAAGTCTGCCAGACGGTCCATCAGCAGGCCGTAACCTGACGAAGCGCCCAGAGAATCTACAATATAGATTTTCCGATCCGGGTATTTTTGCAGAAGTTCTTCCCGCGCCACACAGGCGGAATTGTATACGCCCGAGATACCCGAGGAAAGCGTGACATGCAGAATATCTTTTCCCTGTTCCAAAAACGGCGTGAAATAAGCAGTAAATTCCTCTACGTTTACCTGGGACGTCTGCGTCTCGGCTCCGTCTGCCATCGCTTGGTAAAACTGATCGAACGGCATGGACTTGCCCAAGTCGTCGGCGTACTGTTTCCCATTTAGGGAATAGTGAAAACAGATATAATGGATATCTCGTGCCGCAAAGTGCTCTGCCGTAAGATCTGCGGTGGAACAGCAGCTCAAAACAAAATCGTTCATAAAACCCCTCCCTTTCCAGCGCCTCCGCCATGCACCCTCACCGGGTGTGCCTGCGGATACTTTTCTTTATTACTATACCATTATTTCCCACAAAATGCAATTCAAACAAAAAGATGCGATTTTACGAACAAATCCCCTCTTGACAAAACATCTGAAAACCGCTTATAATATATAAGCTGATTTAAATAAACAATTATCCTGCAGATGTAGTTTAGTGGTAGAACTCCAGCCTTCCAAGCTGGTCGTGTGGGTTCGATTCCCATCATCTGCTCCAAAAGGCAGCATCTGCGGATGCTGCTTTTTTCCGAAATTGCGCGGCACAAGCAGCCGCTTTCATATGTGAATATCACTGCCACCGGGTAGGAATGCAATTCGCATTCGTTTGTACATCGTTAGGTCTGAGAAGATGTGCATGCGAATGCTTATTTTTTTGGAGGTTGTATGAAAAAATTGAAGAACTGCGCCGCTATTTCACCAAGGGCGAGCGAGCGCTGTGGTTTGGTTCCGTATTTGTGATCATTGCGGCTTTTTATTTTTTCGACCGCAGCAATTATTTCACGCTTTTTGCTTCGCTGCTCGGCGTCACATCCCTCATTTTTAACGCAAAGGGAAATCCGTTCGGTCAACTTCTTATGATTCTTTTCAGCCTGCTTTACGGAATCATTTCTTTCACCTTTTCCTATTATGGAGAAATGCTTACTTATGTAGGTATGACTATGCCGATGGCGGTGTTCGCTCTTATTTCCTGGTTGAAAAACCCGTTTAACGGGAACCGGATGGAAGTCAGCGTCAATCACCTGGCCCGAACAGAATGGCGTTTTATGTATCTGGCGGCAATTCTTGTCACTGCGCTTTTTTACTTCATACTGGGGTATTTTCAAACGGCCAACTTAGTCCCGAGCACCCTTTCTGTAACGACAAGCTTCATCGCGGTGTATCTTACCTATAAAAGAAGTCCTTATTATGCGCTCGGGTACGCGGCCAACGACATCGTTCTCATTGTTTTATGGATTTTGGCTGCCCGTCAAAATACATCCTATCTGTCCGTCGTGGTATGCTTTACGGCCTTTCTCGTCAATGATATCTACGGCTTTATCAACTGGTGCAGAATGGGAGAACGGCAGGCTGAAAGCGTGTAAAGGCATCGATAGCACACAAGCCCCCTATAAAAGAGCCCGGCCCCAAGCGGCGCATTACTGCGCCTGTGCATTTGGGAGCCGGGCTCTTGCTTTTATTTGCTTTTCCAGAACAGCTTGGGCACCAAAAGAGAACCGAACGGCCGCTGCGGAGGCGCCGGCGGAGCCTCTGGCGTTTCCAGCTCGAACGTATACCGCTCGTAGGCATTGATCACCTGTGTTTCCCCACACTGCGCACAGCGTGGGATGCGGCCGTAGTTGAGGTGAACGTGTCCATGCACAAAGTACTTCGGCTGAAACTGTCCCAGCATGGCGTTGAAACAGTCAAAACCCATATGTGCGGGGTCTTCTCCGTCGTTGCAGCCGCGGACAGGCGCATGGGCAACGATGATATCTACCCCGCCCATACGGCGTATTTTGGAGGACAGCCGTGCAACACGGCGTTCCATTTCCCTCTGTGTATATTGAAACGGCCCCGGCTTGTACCGCACTGAGCCGCCCAGCCCGGCGATGCGCACGCCGTTCACCTCGTAAACCGTGTCTTCGATGCAGGTGCAGCCTTCCGGCGGCCTGCGCTGGTAGTCCGTATCATGGTTGCCGTGTACATACAGCAGCGGCGCGTGGGTAAACGTTGCCAAAAGTGTGAGATAACTCGCCTTCAGGTCGCCGCAGGAAAGGATCAGATCCACTCCCTCCAGCTTTTCCGGCTGAAAATAATCCCAGAGATATTTTGATTCCACATCGGAAATTGCCAGAATCTTCACACCTGTGCCTCCTTGTAAATTCCCTGGAGGCGCACCAGCGGCTTCGCCTCCTCAATGAGGTCGTCAAAGGCCGGGATATGGCCTTCCACATTTTCCGCCAGCCAGTCCATGCGCAGAATCTCCTCCGGCTCCATCTGTTTGTCTTCGGCCTGTATCATCACGCCGCCCTGGGCGTACAGTTCTCCTTCGAACGGGACGATCGTGCCCGAGCACAGGCCTTTGTGAAGGATCGCGGCAAGGCGCTTCGTCCCGCGGGGCAGGCTGCGGCTTTGCAGCACGTCTATCATTCCCGAGGCCATGCCCCACCAGTAATTGACCGCACGGCCCGCTTCGTTGCCCTCCAGCTTCCAGCGGCCATCCATGATGCCCCGCAGGATACGCTCGTAAAATTCTCCCCAATGCCAGAATGGCATTGCCAGAGGCACCGGCTCCTCCCCGTCCAAACGGTACAGGCCATAGTGCTTATCGCCCCGCGGCAGCCCTGCGTCCTGGCTGGAGATCAGCTCGACGCCGCGTTTTTCCAGCTCGCTCAGCGCGTCCACACCCTTTTCCCCGGTCCACATCAAATGAACCTTGGCACGCGGATTGGCCATCCTTGCGCCCAGCGCGAATGCATTGATGCCCGCGACCATCCCGTAAATGGGATAATTCGCAATGTATCCCACACGGTTATTGTCGGCCAGCGCACCCGCGATTGCCCCAACCAGAAATTTAGCCTCATAAATGCGGCCGTAATAGGTGCGCACACTGGGATGGTCCATATTCAGAGAGCAGTTGAGTATCTTTACCTCCGGATGACGGATGGCCGCACGCAGGCTGCATTCCATCAGCTTCGGCGTCGTGGTAAACAGCACGTCGTTTCCATCGGCAATGGCGCGCTCAATGACCTCGTCGTCGTTTTCACCCACCCGGATGTTGTCGTAGCCCTTGGTGAACACCCGCCCGGCAAGGACCTCATCCACATGACCGCGCCCGAATTCATGGGCATAGGTCCACGCGCTGGTATCCGCGCTTTTTTCATATAGGAAGGCCACATTCAAGCGGGACTGTTCCAGCGGCAAGATGCGGCTGATGAGCGGCGGCGCCTGCGTCGTAGGCTCCAGAGACAGCTCCACCGCTTCGTCCTGTGTGAGGGCCTCGATCTCGGACCACATCTTTTCCAGCTCTTCCGCCATCTCCCGGCCCGTTTTGTTCCTGATCGTCTCATAAGGATACACACCCACGAATTTCAAAAGCGCGTCCCCCACGGTAATAGGCAGCCGCGCGCCGCCGCAGCGGTGGAACGCATCCTCGAAATTGTAATATGCCGTCTGGAAGTCCCGCCGGTCTTCTTTGCTCCACGGCTGCCCCGGGCGGCTGTTGACCGCCTGGTCCATTGCCCGGAAGCGTCCCAGCTGGGAAAACCATAGATAATTGACCCCCGTCAGATCATAAAAATCCAGGAATTCATAATAGATCTTGTTTTCCTTGTCCTCTGAGCGGCGCGGCACGATACGCGTGACAGAGCCGGGAATACTCATCGCCTCGTAGTATTTCATTACGCTGACACGCTTGTTGCCCTCTTCCACATAGAACTTGTTCATGTATTCGTAGGCCTTGATGGGGTCCCGGATGCCCACGGACAAGTGCGCGTCGCACAGCGCGTTCCATTTCTGGGCAAATTCAGTGTCCTCATCCAGAAGCGGCATGAAATTACCTGCAAATGCCGTTTTGCGCCCGGCCGTTTTCGTACCGACGATGGATGCCAAAGGGATATTTACAACGCCGAGCGGTTCTGTATATTCCACCGCGGTGTGCTCCAGGATCTCGTCCAGTGCCTGCAAATACGGGTAAGTCCCTTTCAGCACGCTCGACCGGAACTCTTTCTGTCCAAGGCGGAGCGCCTTGCGGTAATCTTCCTGTGCCATATCCATTGCCTCCTCTTGTGCTGGTCTCTTTTCTTTATATTATCCTTTTTGATGTGGGAATGCAATTATTTCCTCTTACACCTGGCCGCAAGACTGGCACAAGCGCTGAAAAAGTAGTATACTGGTTGCCGGGCACAGGCCCACTCTGCGAAAAGGAGCTTTCTGCAATGTTCAAACTGGAAACACACTGCCACACCTCTGAAGTGAGCGGCTGCAGCCGCCTGCCCGCCGTGCAGCTCGTCACACAGCTCAAACGCTCCGGTTACGGCGGCGCCGTTATTACAGACCACTTCCACCATGGCTATTTCGACAGCCTTACAGGAAGCTGGACACAAAAGATCGACTGCTTTCTGTCCGGCTACCGCGCCGCGTGTGAAGCAGGGGCACAGGCCGGCCTGCACATTTACTGCGGGCTTGAGTTTCGCACCACCACAAGCGACAACGACTATCTCCTGTTCGGCGCTGCGCCCGAACTGCTTTACAGTACGCCGGAGCTGCACCGGTATACCATCCCGCAGCTGCGCGCCCTGGCGGACCGCGAAGGCCTGCTGCTGGTGCAGGCACACCCGTTTCGCACCGGGCTGACGCGGGAGGACCCCGCCCTGTTGGACGGCGTGGAGGTGTTCAACGGCAACGCCCGTCATGACTCTCACAACGATGACGCGCTCCGCTTCGCCCGCGAAAACGGCCTGTTGTTTTTTTCCGGCTCCGATCATCACGAGACCGAGGACCGTGGACGCGGCGGCATGGTGCTGCCGCGCGAGCCGAAAGATGAAGCAGATCTCGTCCGCCTGCTGCCTTCAGCAGGCCTGCTGCCCGATATCCTTCTGGAATTTTTCCCGGTCAAGCCCGAAAAATAACATCTGAAAAACGGCCCCGCCGCTGGCATTCCAGCAGCAGGGCCGCTTTTTTGCATCATTCTCCGGCGCGGCGCTCAGCAATGCAGTACGATATCCCCGTCCTGCGTATCCACCTCAATGGCCGTCAGCGGCTCGCCGCTGATGATCTTCCCGGCGATGGCATCCTCCACCTCTTTGCGGATGACACGCCGCAGATCGCGGGCGCCGAACTTGCCGCCCTTCGCCTTTTCACACAGCAGGGCAAGCGCGGCTTCTGTCCAGCTCAGACCGATGCCTTTTGCCGCGAGAGGTTCCTTGTACTCGCCAAGCATCAGAGCGGCGATCCGCTTCAGGCTCTCCGGAGAGAGCGGCGCAAAAGTGACGATCTCGTCCACACGGCTCATAAACTCCGGCCGCAGAAATTCGCCCAGCGCCTTGATGGACTTATCCCTGCTCATTTGAGCGATGGTACGGTTGAAGCCTGTTTCTCCGGTCTTGTCGCTGGAGCCTGCATTGCTCGTCATGCAGATAACCGTATTTTCAAAATTGACCGTGCGGCCCTGGGCGTCGTTGATTTTTCCTTCGTCCAGGATCTGAAGCAGCAGGTTCATCACATCCGGATGCGCTTTCTCGATCTCGTCAAACAACACCACGCTGTATGGCTTGCGGCGCACTTTCTCCGTCAGCTGCCCGGCCTCGTCATAGCCCACATAGCCCGGCGGCGAACCGATCAGGCGGCTGACCGTGTGCTTTTCCATGAATTCCGACATATCCAGACGGATAAGCGGGTCGACCGTATCGAACAGCTGCAGCGCGAGCTGCTTAACAAGCTCTGTTTTGCCCACACCCGTGGGGCCGACGAAGATAAAGCTGGCCGGACGGCGGCGCGCTGAGATGTCTGCGCGGCTGCGTTTGACAGCGTTTGCCACCAGATGCACGGCCTCGGGCTGGCCGATGATGACCCTGTTCAGGTTTTCTTCCAGATGCGCAAGCTTTGTATACTCGGTTTCCTTTACTTTTGCGGCCGGAATCCCCGTCCAAAGCTCAATGACTTTTGCCACATCCTCCATCGTCACCTGGATGCCATCCACGGCCTCCCGCTGCGCGGGCAGTTCTGCCTCCAGGCGGATGATCTCGGATTTGATCTGCGCCAGCTTCTCGTAGTCCGGCCCCTCCTTGGCCTGTTCCTGCTCAGCCTCCTGCTCTTTCAGGCCCGCAAGGTGCTTTTCGTTTTCCACCCATTCGGTGATTTCCGGGTGGCGCAGGCTGCAGCAGGCACAGGCCTCATCCAACAGGTCGATGGCCTTATCCGGCAGGAAACGGTCGGTGATATAGCGCTCGGACAGCGTGACCGTGCTGCGCACGATGGCTTCACTCACCTTTACATGGTGGTACGCCTCATAATACTGGCGGATGCCCGCGATAACAGCCGTAGCATCGTCGATGGACGGCTCCTCGATCTTCACCGGCTGGAAACGGCGCTCCAGCGCCTGGTCTTTCTCAATGTATTTGCGGTATTCTGCAAACGTCGTCGCGCCGATGACCTGAATCTCCCCCCGGGAGAGCGCAGGCTTAAGGATGTTGGCTGCGTTCATCGCGCCCTCGGAATCCCCCGCCCCGGTGATGTTGTGGATCTCATCAATAAATAAAATAACGTTGCCCGCCGCTTTCACTTCGCCAATGAGCCCTTTCACACGGCTTTCAAACTGGCCGCGGAACTGGGTTCCCGCCACCAGGCTTGTCAGGTCCAGCAGATAAATTTCCTTGTCACGCAGGCGCGCCGGAACGTTCCCCTCTGCGATATGCAGCGCTATGCCCTCGGCGATGGCCGTCTTGCCCACGCCCGCCTCACCGATGAGGCAGGGATTGTTCTTCTGGCGGCGGGAAAGGATCTGGACGGTGCGGTAAATTTCCCTGTCGCGGCCCACGATGCGGTCCAGCTTTCCGTCCCGCGCCTTGCGGGTGAGATTCTCGCAGTAATTGTCCAGAAACTTGCGTTTCTTGCCGCGGTCATTCTTACTCTTTGCTTCCTTCTCCGGCGCTTCTTCCGCTTTCCTGCGGCCGCCGAAAATACCGAAGGGGAACGTTGCGTTGCCGCCGGGCGTAAAATCGCCGTCGCCGCCTTCGTCCGTATCGTCGTCTGGCGCTTCATCCCCGTCCGCATCGTCCGGCGGCGCCATCATCCCAAGCTGCTGCATCATGGCGGCGGGGTCCATATCTCCGTTTTCCATCATGCCGGCGAAGCGTTCTTCCATGGCCTCCAGATCCTGATCGGAGATGCCGAACTGTTTCATAATATCGTCCACGGGCTTGATGCCAAGCTCCCGCGCACACGAAAGGCAGTAGCCCTCGCTTTTCGCCTCGCCCGCCTCCAGCTTCTGTACAAAAACAATGGCGGGGCGTTTTTTGCATCTAACACAAAGCATTCAGATTATTTCCTTTCCTGTTCTCCGCATCTTACAGAAACGGATTATACGCGGAGAAAAATGAGTAAAAACAGCTGCCCGAAAGCGACGAATCGTTGACGAACGGCAGATTTCCGTTTGTGATGACCACCACGGCCCACAGCAGGCACAGGATGAGCAGCACGTTGATGAACCCGGCCACCACGCCGATACACACGCCCAGAATGCGGTTCACGCCGCCCAGAAGCGGAATCTTATTGATATTGGTGAGCACAGTGACAAGGAATGCAATGACGACACGGCACAGCACAAATGTGGCAAAAAACACCACTACGGTGATGAGCGGCACCACCAGCGGCGCAATGATCTTTTCCACCACCTGCTGAGCAATATCCGGAGCGCCGGAATCCAGCATGCCGGCCGCAGAAGCCGTGATATCGTCGATGAACTTCTGCGGCAGGATGCCCGAAAGGCCGTCCAGAATGACGGACAGGTTCACCCCGCCCTGCTGCTGGATGGTACGGGCCGTCTGTTCGATGAGGCCCGATTTGAAAAAGTTTTCAAACACCGTGGGCGAAAGCTTGCCGGATACCACCCAGGCCAGCGCCAAAGACGCGAGGTTGCCCACAAGGTCCATCAAGCCCGCCACAAAGCCTTTGCGGGCGTAATGGAACACGGACACGACGATCACCGCGATGAGCGCGACGTCGATGATGATTGCCGGTGAGATATTCATAAGTATGTCCTTTCCTGCGGGATGCATTCCCCCGCATATGCTTCGGTTGCGGTGGCCGGCGTCATCCCACGGACGCCGACGGCGGCGCGGGCGGCTCGAACACGCTCACTTCCCCCTGCTCCAGCAAAAGCAGCTTTCGGCCGTTCACCATCGCCAGCGGCTTTGCCTCCGTCACGGTTGCGCCGTAAAACACGCCGTCCAGGCCATAGCTCAGCACACCGTCATTTGTCAGAACAAACGCACCGGTACGGCTGGCTGCCACGCCGCTTGCGCGCTCGTTCACGTCGGCACTGCCCGCCTCGGACAGGGTCGCGTCCAGAATCGTAAGCTGCGTCAATGCGCCGTGTACGCCGTCGCCAAACAGCAGCACCGCATTCTTGCCCGCGCTGATGGCCGCGCTCTGCAGCGTGCGCCCACCGTAGGAATAGCGGTACAACTCTGTTCCGTCGGCCGTATCGTACACCGCGGCATAAGTATCGTACAGCACCAGCACCTCGGCATTGGTGAGGTACTGGATCTTCACGGGCATGCCCTCGGTATTGCGAATGGTGACATATTCGTCTTTACGTGTATCCATCAGGTACACGGTACCGCCCAGCGCGCCGCCTTCGGCGTAAGGGCACCCCGCTGCGAACTGCCGGTTGTCGCCGGCAAACGCGAGAGCTGTAGGCAGGTCCTGCGTCTGGAAGGTATAGATGTTCTCAAACATCGGGTCATAAACATACAGCTTTGACTTTGTAAAAACCGCCAGCGTGCCGTTGGGGCTCATAGCGCAGAGCTGGATGGCGTCATCAAATTTGTTTTCGAACAGCGTGCGGCTGCGGCTCTCCACCCGCAGCTCCTTGCCAGCGCGGTTGTATACACACACACGTGTGTTGCCCGCCGTAATGGCCGGCCTGCCGTAACCGTGCTGGATGCGCCGCACCTCGTTGCCGCCCGCGGAATAGATGGCCAGGTCCTTATCGCCTACCGCCACGAAGCCGCCTGCCAGCGGCAGCGCATTCTGATACCCGGACAGCGTAAATGAAACGGGATAGCCGGGGCTGGGCGTCAGCGCGATGCCGATGGAGTCCACCGCATCGCCCAGCAGCGCCAGCGACGCGCCGTAAATGCCGGTGAAATAGGCCAGTACCGCAGCCAAAAGCACCGCGCACACCGCAGCCGCGCGGATACGGCGCATGCGCTTGCGCCGCCGGATACGTTCAATACGTGCCGCGCTGCTCCGAGGCGGCAGGGGCTCCGCGCCGGGCACCTGCTCTTGGATGGCGCGCGGCTCGCCCGCATCGGGACGCACCGCACTCCGCGCAGGGGCGCCGGGCCTCTGCGGCGTTGTATTCTCCTGTTCGCGCCCGTCTGGTTCGCGTGGCATCAGTTCCATAAATCGTATACTCTCTTTTGCGTTTCGTTATTCCTGTTTCGCCGTTATTTCCTGCGCGGCCTGTGTATTGCCGGCTTCTTCTTCGGAGTAATTCACCTTGTAAAGGAAAAGCCCCTGCGCCGGAGCGGTATCCCCCGCCAGCGAACGTTTTTTTTCTTCCAGAATATCCCGCACGCGCTCCGGCGGCATGCGCCCCGCGCCCGCTTCCACCAGCGTGCCCACAAAAATGCGCACCATATTGTACAGGTAGCCGTCCGCGCACACATGGAACGTGATATCGTCCCCCTCACGCCGCACATGGGCGAAATACACCGTGCGTACCGTATCGGCGATATCGCTGCCGGAGGACATGAACGACACAAAATCGTGTTTTCCCACAAGGTACTGCGCCGCGCGTTCCATCCTGCCGGCATCCAAAGGCCCTGGGAAACGCCAGCACAACCCGTTCTGAAACGGGTCCGCCACGGCGCTGTTATGAATGCGGTAGATATATTCTTTGCTTTTCGCACTGTAACGGGCGTGGAAATCCTCCGGCACCCGGTGCGCCTCCGTCACTCGTACATCGTCCGGCAAAAAGCGGTTGACGGCAAGCGGAAGCTTGCGCGGCGGAATCGGCTTGGGCTGCGTGTAACTGACACAGTACCCAAGCGCGTGCACACCGGAATCCGTGCGCGAACACCCTTTCACCGGCGGCCGCACGCCGTACAGGCTTTCCAGCGCGTTCTGCAGCACCTCGCACACCGAAAGCGCATTTTTCTGCACCTGGAACCCGTGGTAGCGCGTGCCGGCAAAGCGCAGCGTAATGCAGACGTGCATAAAATTCCTCCCGGACGATTTTAACACAAACCCCTTTTACCCAATGCGTGCAAAAAACAGGTTGCTCATACCAATGGCGACAAACACCAGCACCGCCACAACAGCAATGAGGATGTCGGAACGGTGCATGTGCAGCTGCTTCAGGCGGGTACGCCCCTCGCCGCCATGATAGCAGCGGCACTCCATGGCCATGGCCAGCTCGTCTGCCCGGCGGAACGCCGAAATAAACAGAGGAATCAACACCGGAATCAACGCCTTTACACGCTGGCGCAGATTGCCGGAATCCAGCTGCGCGCCGCGCGCCTTCTGGGCGTTCATAATCTTGTCCGTCTCTTCGATCAGCGTGGGAATGAACCGCAGAGCAATGGTCATCATCATGGCAAGCTCATGCACCGGCAAGTGCAGCTTTGCCAGCGGATGCAGAAGCTGCTCGATGGCGTCGGTCAGCACAATAGGGCTGGTTGTGTATGTCAGCAGGCTCGTGCCCGCGATCAGACAGATGATGCGCACAGCCATAATGACGGCGTAATAGATACCCTCTTTGTATATTTTCAATATCCACCAGGACACCAGCGGCTCGGATGTTCCCGTCATAAAAAACAGATTCAGCACGGCCGTAAACAGAATGATGGGCAGGATCGGCTTGATGCTTTTTCCCACGATTTTGAGCGGTATCTTCGCCACAAGGTACAAAACAGTGAGGAACACGATGGAAATAACGAGTCCCGCCGGATTCGAACCAACAAACAGCATCACGATATAGGCGATGGTAAGCAGCAGCTTCACGCGGGGGTCCATTGTATGCAGGATGGAATTGCCCGGGAAATGCTGGCCAATGGTGATGTCACGCAGCATTTACATACCCTCCTTTGCTGCCGCACGGGCGGCAAGGATGGTCTTAACAGCGTATTTTACCGTATATACGTCGGTGTCGATGTCCAGCCCCATCTCACGCAGGCGCAAAAATATCTTCGTCACCTCGGGCACCGAAAGGCCCAGCTCCAGCAGCTCCGGCGCGCGGGCAAACACCTTATCTGTGGCGTCGTACAGCGCAATGCGTCCCGCGTTCATCACCAGCACGCGGTCTGCATATTTGGCGATATCCTCCATGGAGTGGCTGACAAGGACGATGGTGGACCCGGTCTGCTTATGGTATTCCCGTATCTGTCCGAGGATCATATCCCGGCCCTCCGGGTCCAGCCCGGCGGCGGGTTCGTCCAACACCAGAAGCCGCGGTTCCATGGCAAGCACACCTGCAATGGCCACACGGCGCTTCTGCCCGCCGGAAAGCTCAAAGGGGCTGCGCTGCAAAAAGCAGCTGTCAATGCCGCAGAACGCGGCCGCACGCTGCACGCGCCGGTCGATCTCCTCCGCAGAAAGCCCCATATTCGCGGGGCCGAAAGCGATGTCCTTATATACCGTTTCTTCAAAAAGCTGATACTCCGGGTACTGGAACACCAGACCTGTCATAAAACGAAAACGGCGGATGTCTTTGGGGTCCGCCCACATATCCTCACCGGCAATGTACACCTTGCCGGAGGTAGGCTTGTTGATACCGTTGAAGTGCGTGATGAGCGTGGATTTGCCGCAGCCGGTGGAACCGATGACACCCACGAACTCGCCTTCTTCGATTTCGAAGCTGACGTGATCCAGAGCCACAGTCTCGTCCGGCATGCCCTGGTTATAGATATAGGTGAGGTCTTCCACCTTCACGATTGCGGACATGCGGACACCTCCTCTGCTTTTTCCTGTGCGGCTCCGGGCGCTTTTTTTCCTGTAAGCAGTTCATACAGCGCCGCGGCGCACTCTTCCACATCAATGATGTCATCCGCCATCGGGCAGCCCGCAGCCGTGAGGGCATGGCACAACTCGGCGGCCTGCGGTACATCCAGGTGCAGCGCACGCAGCTCCTCCACATTACGGAACACCTCTTTCGGCGTGCCCTCCATAACCACTCTGCCCGCGCTCATTACCACCACACGGTCGGCTGTGGCGGCCTCTTCCATATAATGCGTGATCTGGACGACGGTGATGCCGTAGTCGTCATTGAGTCTGTGTACCGTACGCATGACCTTTTCGCGGCCGATGGGGTCCAGCATCGCGGTGGCTTCATCCAGCACAAGGCAATCCGGCCGCATTGCGATCACGCCCGCGATGGCCACGCGCTGCTTCTGCCCGCCGGACAGCTTGTGCGGGCCCTTTTCCCTGTATTTATAGATCCCGGCCATCTGCATGGCCTCGTCCACACGCGCCCGCATTTCCGCAGGGGGGACACCCAGATTTTCCAACGCAAAAGCGACGTCCTCCTCCACTACGGTGGCGACGATCTGGTTATCCGGGTTCTGGAACACCATACCCACCTTCTGGCGGATGTCGAACAGCTTGTCCTCGTCCGCAGTGGACATATCCTCCACGTATACTGTGCCCGCCTGCGGCAGCAGGATGGCGTTAAAATGCTTGGCCAGCGTGGATTTGCCGCACCCGTTCGCCCCCAACACGGCCACATATTCGCCGCGCTTTACGCGCAGCGAAAGGCCGTCCACAGCGCGGTGCTGATCGTCCGTATAGCTGAATGTGATATTGTCTGCTCTGAGCATTTCTTCCATGCTTTCCCGTCCGTTTCTGATCCTTTGTCCCGCGGCCCTTTGCCGCGCGGCCCCTCTTCTCAAACAACAGCTTTCCCCTGTTTTTCGATACATGTTTTATGCCCGCGGCATTACAGCCCTGCGTTTCGTGCCAGCCACCACGCCGTGGCCCCACAGGGCACCACGCCGCCCGTAGCCGTTACCGGCAGGCCGATCTCGTCGCAGGCTGTGTGCCCTCCCCACCTGGGACATACCCGCGCCCGGAGCATATACTCCATCACACTGGGCGAAAGGCCCGTAGTATAACTGTTTACCGCGACGAACAGCGGCTCGTCGCTCAAAACGCCCGCGCACAGGTCAATGAAATCGTAGATGCTGTCCTCCAGCTTCCACACCTCGCCGCCCGGGCCGCGGCCGTAACTGGGCGGGTCCATAATGATGCCGTCGTACCGCACCCCGCGGCGGATCTCCCGCGCAACAAATTTCGCGCAGTCATCCACGATCCAGCGTACCGGCTTGTCCGCAAGGCCGCTGGCTGCGGCATTCTCCCGCCCCCAGGCCACCATCCCCTTGCTGGCGTCCACATGGCATACACTGGCGCCTGCCGCCGCGCACGCAAGCGTGGCGCCGCCTGTATAGCCGAACAGGTTCAGGACCCGGATGGGCCGCTCCGCTGCCGCGATGAGCCGCGCATAGGCGTCCCAGTTCACAGCCTGCTCCGGAAATACACCCGTATGCTTGAAGCCTGTAGGAGACACCACCATGCAGATATCTCCATAGGTGATCTGCCATTTTTCCGGCATCCTGCGCCGGTATTCCCACTGTCCGCCGCCCGAAGCGGAACGGTGATACACCGCATTCGCGCTTTTCCACAGCGGGCTGCTTTCTCCGGTTTTCCAGATGACCTGAGGGTCAGGCCGCACCAGGATGGTTTTGCCCCAGCGCTCCAGACGATTGCCGTCCGTTGCGTCGATGAGCTCATAATCTTTCCAGTTGTCCGCTGCCCGCATAAAAACCTCCGGTCCAATTCTGCGGCAAGGCCCGGCGCTGCATGCGCCGGGCACGCCCGCCGTTCGTTTTACTGTTAATGAATGCGCTCGTTGATCTTCACTGCAATGCGTTCGGCGCTGGCGGCGATGGCCGCCTCGTCTCTTCCCTCCACCATGATGCGGATGAGCGGCTCTGTTCCCGAGACCCGGACCAACACGCGTCCCAGGCCCATCAGGCTCTGCTGCTGGCTCTCAATGAAGCCCGCAATGTATTCATCCTCTTTATAGCGCGCCTTTTCCTCCGGTGTGGCCTTGATATTGACCATCACCTGCGGAAAACGGACATATACGTCGTTCAACTCGCTCATCCTGCATTTTTTCTCAGCCATCGTGCGCAGCAGCATGCCCGCCGTCAGTTCGCCGTCTCCGGTGGTGGAATGCGCCAGCAGGATGATGTGTCCGCTTTGCTCACCGCCGATGACATAGCCTTTGTCGCGCATCTCCTCCAGCACATAGCGATCGCCCACAGCGGTGACAGCTGTTTTCATGCCGTTCTGCTTCATATACTCGATAAAGCCCAGGTTGCTCATTACGGTAACGACCGCCGTATCCTCGGGCAGCTTACCGGCGTCCTTCAGGTCTTTCGCAAGAATGGCGATGATCTTGTCGCCGTCGATCTCACGCCCCTTTTCGTCTACAGCCAGGCAGCGGTCTGCGTCGCCGTCAAAGGCCACGCCGCAGTCCAGCCCGTTGTCCACCACGTATTTTGCCAGCTTATCAAGGTGGGTGGAGCCGCAGCCCTCGTTGATATTGCCGCCGTCCGGATCCGTGCCGATGAAGCGGCACGCCGCGCCCAGACGCGGAAACAGCAGCCCGGCTGCTTCACTGGCTGCTCCGTTGGCACAGTCGATGGCGATATTCAGCCCCGTCAGGTCTGCGCCGATCGCCTTTGCCAGATAATCGACATAATCCGACAAAGCCGTGTCCACGCGCCGGACGGTCCCGATGGCTGTACCGGTGCACAGCGTCAGCTCTGCGCCGTTGTTGAACACATGGTGCTCGATCTCTTCTTCCACTTCGTCCGGCAGCTTATAGCCTTCGCCGCCGAACAGCTTGATCCCGTTGAACTCCACCGGATTGTGCGAGGCTGAGATAACAACACCCGCATCCGCGCCGTATTTGCGCACCAGATGCGCCACAGCAGGCGTGGGGATGACGCCCAGCAGCTCCACGTCCGCGCCGACGCTGCAAAGGCCGGCGGCCAGTGCGCTTTCCAGCATATCTCCGGAAATACGGGTGTCCTTGCCGATGATAAAGCGGGGGCGGTGCTGCGTCTTGCCCGCCAGCACAGCCGCCGCCGCGCGGCCGATCTGCATCGCGAGCTCCGGAGTCAGGTCTTTTCCGGCAACGCCGCGCGCGCCGTCGGTTCCGAACAACTTTCCCATTGTGTCATCCTCCTCGTAAATGTTCCCTCTTAGGATAGCGAAAAAATGTGAACAAATCTAGTGTGCTTTTCCCGGCATTGTGCCCAAATCCATTTTCCGCGCAACGCCTGTTTTACAGGTCGTCCAGCGTCTGCTGGCCGCTGGCCTCAGCGGTGCCGGGCGCTTTCATGCCCAGATGCTCATAAGCATACCGCGTCACACATCTGCCGCGGGGGGTTCGCGTCAGATAGCCGAGCTGCATCAGGTACGGTTCGCATACATCCTCCAGCGTCACGGCTTCCTCTCCCAGCGCGGCGGCAATGGTCTCCAAACCAACCGGGCCGCCGCCATACATTTCAATGATGGCCCGCAGCAGGCCCCGGTCCATCTCGTCCAGGCCCGTGTCGTCGATGCCCATACGCTGCAGCGCTTCCCGGGCGATGGATTCGTCGATCACGCCGTCGCCCAGCACAGCGGCAAAATCCCGCGCGCGCTTGAGCAGACGGTTCGCCACGCGCGGCGTGCCGCGGCTGCACTTCGCCATTTCCAGAGCGCCGCCCTCCTCGCAGGGAACATTCAAAATAGAAGCGGAACGGCGGATGATCTTTGCCAGTTCCTGCGGAGAGTAAAGTTCCAGCTTGAGCAGCACGCCGAAGCGGTCGCGCAGCGGGCTGGTGATCTGGCCCGCGCGGGTCGTCGCTCCCACCAGCGTAAAGCGCGGCAGGTTGATGCGGATGGATTGTGCGGACGGTCCCTTGCCGATCATAATGTCCAGCGCATAATCCTCCAGCGCAGGATACAGCACCTCCTCCACCTGCCGGGACAGGCGGTGGATCTCGTCGATGAACAGCACATCGCCCTCCTGCAGATTCGTCAAAAGAGCGGCAAGGTCGCCGGGTTTTTCAATGGCCGGGCCGCTTGTGATGCGGATCTGCACGCCCATCTCGTGGGCCACGATACACGCAAGGGTCGTTTTGCCGAGGCCCGGTGGGCCGTACAAAAGCAGATGATCCAGCGGTTCGCCGCGCATTTTGGCCGCCTGCAGGTATATCTTCAGGTTTTCCTTTGCTTTGTCCTGGCCGATGTACTCCTCCAACGTTTTCGGGCGCAGGGACGCCTCGCTGTCAAAGTCCTCCGGCTCCGGCTCCGGGCTCACAAGGCGCGGACCGTTGTCGATCTCTACGGTTTCCAGAGCCATGGATTACCTTCCTTTCCCGATGCCCTGCAAAGCAAGGCGGATAAGTTCCTGTACAGGCAAAGACGGGTCCAGCCTGGCAATGGCCTGCGCGGCCTCGCTGCCCGTATAGCCCAGGCCTGTGAGGGCGGCAATGGCCTGCGCCACGCCGCCCGTGGCTGCAGGCGCTGCCGTACCGGAAGCATCGGCCAGGCCAAGCCCCGTGGCCAGCCCCTTACCTACCTTGTCTTTCAGCTCCAGTACGATGCGCTGGCCCAGCTTGGGCCCCACGCCGCTGGCCGCAGTAAACGCCTTGTGGTCTCCCGCGGAGATAGCCAAAACAACTCTGTCCGGGCTGAGTACGCTGAGGATGGCAAGCCCAACCTTCGGCCCCACGCCGGAAACGCCCGTCAAAAGGCGGAACATCGTCTGGCTCTCTTTGTCGGCAAAGCCAAACAGCGACACATCATTCTCGGTGACATTCATACAGGTATACAGTGTACAGGTATCGCCAACAGCGGGCAGCGCGCCCGCCGTAGTGGACGGGATGGCCGCCAGATACCCCACGCCGCCGCAGCTTACCACGGCGTAATCAGGCGCTTTTTCCAGCAGCTTCCCTGTCAGGCAGTAGATCATAATTCCCTCCGGTCTTTTCCACGCGCTCCAAAGCGCATCTTTTATTTGTATGCTTGTATCCAGCTCAAATCAAAAATATCCCATTTGCTGGCGCTTTGTCAGCGCCACGCCATACTGTTTGGAACGGTAGCTGTACGCATGGCAGATGGCCATAGCCAGCGCGTCGGCCGTGTCGTCCGGTTTGGGCACGGCGGGCAGCTTCAAAAGCGTCCTGGTCATTTCCTGCACCTGCTTTTTTGTGGCCTTTCCGTAGCCTGAAACGCTTTGCTTTACCTGCAGCGGCGTATATTCGAACACCGGCACGCCTGCCTGCCGGGCACACAACAGCAGCACGCCTCTCGCTTCGGCCACGGCGATGACCGTTTTCTGGTTGGTGGTATAAAATAGCGTTTCAATGGCCATTGCGTCAGGCTTGACGGCCGCCAGCAGCTGCGTCATATCATCATAAATTTCAGATAATCGGTCCTCAAAGGTCGTATGCGCCTTTGTGGTGATGGCCCCATACTGAAGCGTGGTAAAAGTGTTTCGGGTATAATCCAGCGCGCCGAAGCCGACGATGGCATATCCCGGGTCGATGCCCAATATCCGCATGGCGCGCCCTCCCATTTCTTGTGCCGCGCCCAACCCGCCGAACGCGGCAAAAACCGCATCCATGCACATTGCCGCGCAAGCAGCAGACTTGGAGTTATTATACCATAAACCCCACACGGATACAACAAAACCCGTACACACCGCACATAGAAAATGAATGCGCTTTGTGCAAAACAACCGTGCCGTCATTTTGTATCCTTGTGCCAAACCGCTTCGGGACGCCCGGCGGAAAGCCGGTAAAGCAACCGCCTTCCAGCCGCAGCTGAGGTCAAAGACATTTCCTTGTGCGGAAACACCTTTATGAAACGCTGTTCTGTTTTCTGCAAAAAGCAAACCCGACGCCGCAATGGCGTCGGGTTTGCTTTGCATTCGATATGGTGGACAGTAAGGGACTCGAACCCCTGACCCCCTGCACGTCAAGCAGGTGCTCTACCAGCTGAGCTAACTGTCCGTAATTTCTGCGGCTTTGTTATTATAGCAAATCGTTTCCTGGAATGCAACCTCTTTTTTCGATTTTTACAAAAAATATTTGCCTGCAGCCGCATGAAACCGCCAAATTTCTTGACATCCCCTTGTACATATTATAAAATATTATGTCTGACAAAATCAATACACATATAAAAAAGAGGAACGGAACGTTTATGGAACAGAAAAACATTCGCAACATCGCGATCATTGCCCACGTCGACCACGGCAAGACGACGCTCGTGGACCAGATGCTCAAGCAGAGCGGAGCGTTCCGCGAAAACCAGCAGGTTGCCGAGCGCGTAATGGACTCCGGCGACATCGAGCGCGAGCGCGGCATCACCATCCTTGCCAAAAACGCCTGTACCTATTATGACGGCGTGAAAATCAATATCGTGGACACCCCGGGCCACGCCGATTTCGGCGGCGAAGTGGAACGCGTTTTGAAGATGGTCAACGGCGTGCTCCTTTTGGTGGACGCCGCCGAGGGCTGCATGCCCCAGACACGCTTTGTGCTGCAGAAAGCCCTGCAGCAAAATCTTTCCCTTGTCATCGCCGTGAACAAGATCGACCGTCCCGATGCGCGCATCAAGGAAGTCATCGACGAGATCCTTCTGCTCCTGATGGACCTTGGCGCCACGGACGAGCAGCTGGACAGCCCGATGGTATTCTGCTCCGGCCGTGCGGGCACGGCAAGCTACAGCCCCGATGTTGAAGGCCAGAATCTGGAGCCGCTGTTTAAGACGATCCTCGATTATGTCAAGCCGCCCGAGGGCAACCCCTCCGCGCCTCTTGCGATGCTGTGCTCCTCGGTCGACTACAACGATTTTGTAGGCCGTATCGGCATCGGGCGTGTGGAGAACGGCTCCATCCGTGTGGGCCAGGAGGTGTCCGTATGCGACTGGCATGACAAAGATCTCTCCAAAAAAGGGCGCATCACCGCGCTGTACAGCTTTGAGGCCAATGGCCGCACTCCCATTGAATCCGCCGACGCAGGCGATATCGTCGCGTTCAGCGGCCTGACGGACATCAACATCGGCAATACCCTGTGCGACACGCAGATGGTCGAACCCCTGCCCTTCGTCAAGATCAACGACCCGACGGTCGAAATGACCTTTGCCGTCAACGACAGCCCATTTGCGGGTAAAGAGGGCAAATTTGTCACCAGCCGCCAGATTCGTGACCGCCTGCATAAGGAACTGCTCAAGGATGTGGCGCTGCAGGTGGAGGATTCTCCCACCAGCGAGTCTTTCCGCGTGATGGGCCGCGGCGAGATGCATCTTTCCATCCTGATCGAGACGATGCGGCGCGAGGGCTACGAGCTGCAGGTGTCCCCGCCCAAAGTGCTGCTGCACGAGGTGGACGGCAAAACGATGGAACCCATGGAGCATGTCGTTATCGACGTCCCCACTGAATACCAGGGCAGTGTGATGCAAAAGCTGGGCAGCCGTAAGGGCGAGCTTGTCCAGATGGCGCCTTTGGGCTCCACGCGCATGCGCGTGGAATTCCGCATCCCCTCCCGCGGCCTGTTCGGATACCGCAGTGAGTTTCTCACCGACACACACGGCGAAGGCATCCTGAACACAATTTTTGATGGATATGACGAATGGCGCGGAGACCTTCCTGCCCGCAGCACCGGCAGCCTGATCAGCTATGAAACCGGTGTGGCCGTGGCCTACGGTCTGTTCAATGCGCAGCAGCGCGGTACGCTGATCGTGGACCCGGGCGACAAGGTCTACGAGGGCATGGTCGTTGGGTACAGCCCTGCCGGCGAGGACATCACCGTCAATGTATGTAAAACCAAGCATCTCTCTAATACCCGCGCCTCCGGCAGCGACGACGCGCTGCGCCTGGTGCCTGTGTCCAAATTCAGTTTGGAAGAAAGTCTGGAATTTCTGAAGCCGGACGAACTTCTTGAGGTCACACCAAGCAGCATCCGTATCCGCAAACGTATTTTGAACCACGACCTGCGCATGAAAGCCACCAAGGGCGGCAAAAATATCGGCTGAGCAAAAAACGCATAGATTCTGACCAAAACAGCGCCGGAACAGTTCCGGCGCTGTTTTTTTGGAGCACAGTACGCGCCTATTTGCTCAGGGTTCCCGCCTATTGGAGCGCGGAGAGCGAACGCCTCCATTGCTGATCCGCCAGGCCTGCGTCTTTCAGTTCGATGCGCTCGTCGATAAAATCCCACCGGTCCTGCGGGGAAACGAACTGAAGAAGCAGCCAGCGGGTAACGCACCAGCGCGGCAGATCCGTATCGCACCTGTAATACGGCCCGGTCTCCTCGGGATGACGCACCGCCCATTCTGTGGACGGGTTGTCCGTTTCTTTTTTGTCCAAAGCCACGGTATTGGCATTGACATCCACCTCGAACACCACCAGCTTCTGCGTGCCGTTGTGCAGGCGTTCGTTCAGATAGGCCCGGGCGGCAAATTCCGCCGCCTCGATGGGACGTGCAGCCAGCGACACAAAGCCCGGCTCCGTATTGCGGTAAACCGCCCGGTTTCCGTTGGTCCGATAGATCCATCCCTCCGCAACAATCGATTTCGCCCGGGAATATGTCGTTCCATGGTACAATATCACGCTGTTTCCATCTCCGTTCTTTCACGCAGCCTTTCATTGCCCGGCCGAAACGCCCAAGCGCTTTGCAGCAAAAGCTGCTTCGAGCCGCTTTCGCGGCTGGCGGGCGGCCTGAATTCTTTTCCGGCTGTTTTGTCTATCCAAAGATACCCCACTCTCCCATTTCATTTCAATCGTTTCTGCGTGAAAATGCTCTGAAGCGGCGTGAAATCGCTGTCGAAACCGGAAGAAAAAACGGCCGTGAGCAACGCTCCCGGCCGTTCTCTTATTTTATTCTTTTTCATTTCGGCCGGCATGTATCCCAGCCAGCATCGTAAGGGCCACAACGGGCACGCTCGCCACAGCAGCAGCCGCACCGCGGCGCAAAGCCGGGCTATACAGCCACATGCTCAGCAGAGCGGCACCCAGAACCACCGCACACACCACGGCCGTACGCAGCCGCAGTTTTCGCCGCAGTTCCAGTGTGTCCTCTTCATCCGGCATGACGCAAGGGGCCTTGCACCAAAGCGCCAGGCATCCCGCCGCCCACGCTACAAACAGCAGTGCAGCGCTCTTTGCGGCAACGGCCGCAAGCAACAGCCCCGCGCCCCATACGGCAATACTGGACAGCGCACAGGAAAAAGGCGTTTTCGCATGCCATCCGCCTACTGTTTTCCGCAGCACCGTATAGACGGCAAGAAACACTGCGGACAATGGCAGTACGCCGAAAGCCCAAGAGACCGCCAGCACCACACCGTAGCTCAAAAGATTGGAAAGTATGGTCTGGATGCCGTATACCTGTACCTCCAACTCATCTTCGGTGATCACGCCCTTCTCCAGCAGGACCCCCGCAAACCAGTCAGCAAATCTGTCAATCATACCAGCGCCTCTTTCGCGCTCTCCCATACAAACACCTGCTCCACCGGAGCGGCCGCGTCTATGGGCAGCAGCAAATCGACCACGAACCGCCCGGGCTGTGCCAAACGCAGGGAGTATACACCATCGTACTTCTGCACAGTTTTCTTAATCTGCCCCACGCCAAGGCCGTGGCCCGGCAGGTGTTTGGTGCTTTCATGGCTTTCCGCCTGCTCCTCGCGGCCCGGTGCAACGGGATTTTCCATATGGATACTGCAAAAGAAATCGGATGGGCGCACCGTCAGCCGAATAAACCGTTCCGAATGGTTCTCCAGATACATATTCGCCTCAAAAGCATTGTCCCAAAGGTTGCCCAGCAGTGTGCACAGGTCCACTGGATCGGTCTTCATTTTCGGCACCTCAAGGCGTAGGGATACACGAATGCCGTTTTCTCTTGCGGCAGGAAGTTTCGCGTTCAGAATGGAGTCCACAGCCAGATTCCCGGAGTTCACCATCGTCGAGCTCTCATTTGTTTTGTTACGCAGCGCTTCAATATAGCCCAGTGCTTCATCGCCTCTGCCTGTCTGAATCATCTGTCCGATGACGGAAAGGTGATTGAAGAAATCATGCCGCCAACCCATCAGGGTCTTGTGCGTATCCAGCAGATTTTGATACTGCGTGTCCTCCAGGCCCTTGAGCTTCAGCTCGGCTTCCTGCCGCGCCGCCATTGCCGTGTAGCGGGAAATCGAGACCGTCTGCCACAGGCACAGGATATTCACCAGAAACAACAGAACCGCCACCAGCAGGAACAGGCCGTCGTTCACTCCCGGCACCATAAAATTCGGTTCCAAAAGCAGCATAATAACGCCGCTCACCGCTGGGATGAACACAGACAGCATCCAATTCCGCCAGGAAAGCGTGAGACGGAACGCCTTGCGTGTGACAAGCACCACGGCCGTGGCAATGAGCAGCCTCGTGGCAAGCGTATTGACCATGAAGAATGCCGACTGTTCCGAAAAATAAGTATACGGGTCGATTGTCGGAAAAAACATCAAAAGCGCGCTGCTGTATATGAAGTCGATTGAAAAAAAGAGTACCGAGCAAAATGCGGGCCAGAACAGGCGCATCATCACCGTTCCCCGAAAGAGCAAAAGCGAAAACGCGGCGTAGATGCACGTCATCACACCAAGGCCTATCATCCCGGAGAGCCAGCAATTACAGGCGAACAGCACCGCCGCCAGCACGGGAAGGAACAGATAATAATACTTGGGCTGCCGGAGACGTGTCCGCATCATTTTCCGGAAAAGATACAGGATCAAAAAGCAGTCGAACACATCCACTAAATACTGCCATGTATTCCACAGGATATTCTCCATCATTGCCCTCCTCTCAGAGCAATCAGAGCGTCCTTGACGCTTTGAAAATAGGTCGTGCTTACCAGAATCTCCCTGCCGTCAACAAGTGTGATGCTATTCCGCCGCAGGCCCTTCACCGCATGAAGGTTGACGATATAGCCGCGGTGACACTTTTTAAAATCCTCTGCCGGCAGGAGTTTTTCCATCTGCGCGAATGTGAGCGCATAGCTTTGCGTTTTATCGTATGTATAAACGATGCTGCTGTGGTTGCTTGCCTCCACATACAGTATTTCTGTGAGGAAGTATCTGTCCTGCTGGGAAATACCGCGCTGCAGCACGATGCTCCTGCGCTCTTTGAGACGGCAATTCCTGGCGATATAATCCATTGCAGCGTCGATGCGTTCCTGCTCCACGGGCTTGATGATATAGTCCTGTGCGTGCACTGTATAGCCCTTGAGTGAAAGCTCCGGATGGTTCGTAACAAACACGATATCCGCCGAACAGCCCGCACCGCGCAGCTCCTGCGCAAAAGCGAATCCGTCCTTCCCGGGCAGTTCCACATCCAGAAAAACGGCATCGTATGTACGCAAATCCGCCGGCCCCACTTCCGCCACGCACTGCACAGCCGTGATGCTGACGCCTCCATGCCGGCTTCCCCAGCTTTGAACCTGCCGCCGCAGTCTTTCCAATTCATAATAATTATCTTCCGCAATGAACACCTGCATTGAGCCCTCTCCTACCAAAAATGATGATTTCGCGCGTTTCAGACCGGGGTTCGCGCAGATTCCCTTGCGCCCGCAGCAGATTTGCGGTATACATTTCCTTATGGGATTCCCCCGCAAACCATTCACCCAATCAAAAAACAGGAGGTACATCATGAAAAAATGTGAAAAGGGATTCTTCAAAGCATGCTCCAAATTCATCGGCAAAGCCGCCAAGATCGGCGCCAATGACCGTTGCTATGGCCTGCATTATCAGCCCAAGAAGCCGGCCGCTCTGAAAAAATAATCCGGCCACCCAGTCCAAAGCAGTGCAGGCATCTGTCTGCACTGCTTTTTTGCTGTCCTCCCGTTATGGAAAAACAGCAGCAACCGTTCCTATCTCCTGTCCGCGCCCTATCATTTTACCCTGATTTCCAGATTTCGGCAACATATTCCCAAAAGCCGTAGAAACAAGCACAAATAGCGTGGGACGTTAACCGATATGCAAAACGCGAAACGGCCCGTCATTTTCCTGCTCTTCACCAGCCTGGCCCAACGTAGAGTAGAAGTTTCCATTTTCCCCCAGGCTGCCGGAGCTCCAGCGCACAGTGCAGCCGGGACGGTACGCCCCACCCTGTGCATCCACAAATGTGTATGAAGAATGGGTTTCTATGACTTTGCCGGATGTTCCGTCCGAGTGTTCCGTCCGGACAACAAGCCACACTTTCGCATCTGCTGCCGGCGCTTCATCAGACGGAAAAGTCTCCCGCAAAAACGGCCCCAAATCGAATGTCCAAACAACCTCCCTACGCATCTTTGAGCCGTCGGATGCAGTTTCTTGTGTACGGGATATCCACACGGCTTCCTCGTCCCACAGGACCCAATTCCACGCCTCGCCGCTCAGCGGGTCCAAAGCAGTTACCCTCGCCACTGGCCGTGTGCACTCGTGTCCGGCTGCATGCACCGAAAACGGTGCGGGCAAAAAAGCCAGTATAATTACAAGCCCCAGCAGAGCCAAGCCTGTCCTTTTCATATCGAACCTCCCTGTTTGCACCTCGCAGCGCAAAACACGCATACCGCCGCTCTTCCTGAAAAAATCATAGTCTTGCCCGGGCCGGGACACAAGTCTCCCCGCGTGAAAGCCCCAAGCAGAAGCGTGAAAACAGGTAATTGTGTTTCTCCGCCGGATGTCTTTTCCTTTTGCGCATAAACATTTCTTCGACAAAATAAGAATACTGTGATATACTGCTTTTATTGCGTAAAAGAGGAGGAACCGACCGTGACAACACAAGAACGATTTGCTCGCCGCCGCAAAAAGCTGGAAGAAAAGCTGACCCGGCTGGATCTTCAGGAGGCGCGCACGCTCCAACGGGAACAGGCGCACGACGAACAGATCGCGCGCGACCTGGCCGGGGTTCCCGGCCATTTTGCCCACGGCCTTAATTTTTATAAACTGTTCTGGGTGTTTTTTCTTTGCTGTTTCCTGGGAGTGGTCATCGAGACTATTTTTTGCTGGATCGCCTCCGGCAGGCTTTCACAGCGCACCGGCCTCGTGTGGGGGCCTTTCAATCTGATCTACGGCATCGGCGCGGTGCTGCTCACCGTCTGCCTGCATCCGTTCATCGGAAAAAGCGACCGCTGGATCTTCATCGGCGGTTCCATCATCGGAGGCGCCTTCGAGTATTTCTGCAGCTGGCTGCAGGAAACCGTGCTGGGCACCGTGAGTTGGGACTATACCGGGTATCCTTTCAACCTGAACGGACGCATCAATCTGCTGTATTGCCTGTTCTGGGGCGCACTGGCGCTGGTATGGGTGAAAGAGGTATTTCCACGGCTGAACGGCTTTATCGAACGGCGCGTTTCCAAAACCTACGGTGTCGTCATCAGTTGGGTGCTCATCGCATTTATGCTTGCGAACTCTCTTGTAAGCGGCGCGGCGGTGCTGCGCCAGAGCCAGCGTTATGAAGGCGTCCCCGCAACGCACGCCTGGCAGCAGGTGCTGGACGACCGTTTCCCCGACAGCCGCCTCGCTAAGATCTATCCCAGTATGGTGCGCGTGGAAGAATAAAAGACACGACTGCCGCACCCCTCAAAAAGCCAAAAGAGCGCCGTGCTTTCGCAAAAGCACGGCGCTCTTTCAGCTTGACGAAAAAGCAGCGCTTTTTCGTCAAGCTGCCTACGAACAGGGCCTGCGGCCCCGTTCGCCGCGCACGGCGCGGAGTTATTTTAAATGAAAAAGGGGTTCACCACCCCTTTTTCAAGCTTTTTCCCCAGACGCTTCTTTCACTTCCTTGCCTTTTTCGTCCGTCTGAGAGCGCCGTGCTTTCGCAAAAGCACGGCGCTCTTTTTTCTTTACAGCATTCTTGCGAACCAGGCCAGAAGAGCAAGCCCGCCCCATAGGGTAAGAGACAGAGCAAATACAACAGCCGCAATGGTCAGATACCGCTTTTTGTTCATGACCACGTAAGCGATGTATTCCCGCAAAAGAGCGTTGGGCAGATAATAGCCTGCCGTCCTGCCGCCCACACCGTCACAGGAAAAGCCGGCCCGTCCGGCGTACAGCCCCGCCCGCAGCAGATGGTAATCGCTTGTCGCATAGATACAGCAGTACGGCTTGCCCTCGCTGTGCGCCTCAGCCACGCGCTTGGAATATAAAAAATTTTCCTTCGTGTTCTTCGACTGTGTTTCCGCCAGCACAAGCTCCGCCGGATAACCTTTTTCCATTGCGTACTCCCGCATGGCTTCAGCCTCGGGACGCGGCTCATCCGCCCCCTGTCCTCCGGACATTATCAGGCAAGGCTCACGCCCCGTTTTTCTTTTTTGCCGCGCCGCATACCGCAGCGCCGCATCTACGCGCCCGGCCAGCAGCGGAGGCACCTTGCCGTCTATCAGCCCGCTGCCCAATACAACGATATAATCCACTCTTTTACGCGGCGGGAACCACTTCCCCACATAGAACGCCGTCAGAAACACCAGGCTGTGCAAAGCGAAAAAGACCGCCGTCCCCAGAAGCGCCATCCACAGCGGATACAGCCAGGGAAACAATCCGCTTTTGCCCAAAACCCACGGAAGCGCCATAAGCGCAAGGATCGCCAGAGCAAGGATCAGCGTCAGCATATGCTTGAGGCTCGGCCGTTCCCGCTTGAGCATCTGCACCGTATTCCAGAGCAAAAGCCCCAGCAGGATATAAACGCCGAACAACAGCAAAAACGCAAACACAAGCGCCGCACAGACAAGGAACAGGAACGACGCGGCGCTGTCGGGATATGCCAATGCCGCCAGCAGCGCGCACACGCCCAGCGTCACAAGAAACATGTCGAACCAGAAGCCGGCTGCCATGCCCGTGTGTTTTTTTCGTTTTACCGCCCAAAACAAAGCAAACACTGCGGGCGGCAGCAGCGCTATCGTGAACAAATAATGCGTCATAGTCCTCTCCCCGCGCATTTTGACGACAGTGCGGCGCGCTCAAAAAAACGTCACCTGGCTGGATTTTGGCAAGTCTCCCAGCGCGCCGATGTCCGCCAACGTATCCATGATGGTATTGGAAACGATACCGTATTCCATATGCCCTTCGTTCTTGGCCGTAGCGCAAATAGCATTGCACGCACTTTGCAGATCCTCGGCGGAAATATACTGTTGGCCTTCCAGGGTAGCCTTTTCCAGCGTGTTCGCCGCCGCGTCTCCCAGCCCCTTCAGCGCCATAAAAGGCAGGCGGATCTTACCATCCTCCACCGTATAGGTCTTGGCGCGGCTTTTCCCGATGCGGATGGGCAGAAATTCGTAGCCGCGCTGCAGCATCTCGTTCACCATCTGGAGCGAAGCAAGGATGTCCTCGTCCTTGGCTTTCTTTTCTTCTTTCAGGCGGGCATTTACTTCTTTCAAATGCTGTTTCGCTACTTTTATACCGCCCACCGCGGCATCATAGTCGATATCGTCGCCGCGCACCGTGAAGTGTGTGGCGTAAAATTCCAGCGGATGATACACCTTGAACCACATCAGGCGGATAGCCGCGATCAGATACGCCACGGCATGCGCCTTCGGGAACATGTACTTGATTTTCTTACAGCTGTCCAAATACCATTCAGGCACATCGTGGGCGCGCAGCATATCCTCCACGCCCTCCGGGAAACCGCCCTTCGCCACCTTGCCCTTTCGCGTCAGCTCCATGATGGTAAACGCCTGCTTCGGCTCCACACCCTTATGAAGCAGGTATGTCATGATACTGTCGCGGGTACCGATCACCTCGGAAATGGTACACACGCCGTCCTTGATCAGGTCCTGCGCGTTGCCGTTCCACACGTCGGTGCCGTGGGACAGGCCGGATATCTGAATCAGGTCGCCAAAGCTCTTGGGCTGTGCTTCGATGAGCATGTTGCGCACAAAATTCGTGCCAAGCTCCGGGATGCCGAAGGTTCCCGTCAGGCTGTCGATATCCTCCGGCTTCACACCCAGCGCTTCTGTGGAGACCAGCAGCGAGATGACCTTAGGGTCATTCATGGGCACCGAATCCATCTTGATACCGGTCATATCCTCCAGATGCTTGTACATCGTGGGCACATCGTGCCCCAGCTCGTCCAGCTTGAGTATGGTATCGTGCAGGTATTTGAACTCGAAATGCGTAGTGATCATGCCCTTTTCCTTGTCGTCTGCCGGATGCTGGATGGGGCAGAAATCAAACACGTCATAATTGCTGGGCACAACGACCATGCCGCCCGGATGCTGGCCGGTGGTGCGTTTGACGCCTACGCATCCCTGTACCAGCCGGTTCTCCTCCGCATGGTTTACGATGCGCCCGCGCTCCTCCAGGTACTTTTTCACATAGCCGTAGGCCGTTTTATCCTGCAGGCCGGAGATCGTGCCCGCCTTGAACACATGGTCGTGGCCGAACAGGTCCTCCGTATAGCGGTGAATCCGGCCCTGCACCTCGCCGGAAAAGTTCAGGTCGATATCCGGTTCCTTATCGCCGTCAAAGCCCAGGAAGGTCTCAAACGGGATATCATGGCCGTCCACGATGAGCTTTTCGCCGCACTGGGGACAAACACGGTCCGGCAGGTCGAAGCCGTCCGCCACCGAGCCGTCGGTGTAAAACTCGCTCCATTTGCATTTGGGACACAGGTAGTGGGGCGGCAGGCTGTTCACCTCGGAGATGCCCGAAAAGTGCGCCACGGCCGAGGACCCGACGGAGCCGCGGGAGCCGACCAGATAGCCGTACTCTTCGCTTTTCAGCACCAGCTTCTGGGCGATGACATACAGCACTGCGAAGCCGTGCTTGATGATGGAATCCAGCTCGCGCGTAAGACGCTTTTCCACAAGCTCGGGCAGCGGGTCGCCGTAGCGTTCCCGCGCGTTGCGCATGGTATCCTCCCGCAGGGATTCATCCGCGCCCTCGATGGTGGGCGTATACAGTCCTTTGGGGATGGCACGCACGTCGCCGTCCACCATATCCGCGATACGGTTTGGGTTCGTGATGACGATCTCCCGCGCCTTCTCCGGAGAAAGGTAGCTGAACTGCTTGAGCATATCATCTGTGGTACGGAAGTACAGCGGCGCCTGATTATCGGCGTCCTTGAAGCCGTTGCCCGCCTGCAGCACCGCGCGGTAGATGGCGTCCTCCGGCTCCATAAAATGCACGTCGCCCGTGGCTACCACCATTTTGCCCAACGCTTCGCCCAGACGGATAACCGTCTTGTTGAATTCCTGAATCTGCTCGATGCTGTCCACCATGTGTTCCCGCAGCATGTATTCGTTGTTGCCCAGCGGCTGCACCTCAAGAAAATCGTAATAAGCGGCGATATTTTTCAGCTCATCAAAGCTTCGCCCCTCCACGATCGCCCTGTAAAGTTCTCCCGCTTCACAGGCGGAGCCGATGATAAGTCCCTCACGGTATTTGTTCAAAAGGCTGCGCGGCACACGCGGAACTTTGAAGAAATAATCCATATGCGCAGCCGAAATGATACGGTACAGATTTTTCAAACCCGCCGCATTGCGTACCAGAATGATGAGGTGAAAATTCTTCTTTGCCAGCTCACGCGTGCCGCCAAGACCTGTGTTCACATTCTCCAGCGCCGTTACGCCGCGCAGAGCAAGATCCTCGATCATCTTCACGTAGATCTGTGCCAGCGCCTTCGCGTCGTCACAGGCGCGGTGGTGCTGAAACGGCGGGATCTCAAGATATTTACCGATGGTATCCAGCTTGTAATTGCGCAGTCCAAGATAGAGTGCCTGCGCCAGCGGCAATGTGTCGATGTAGGTGTTGCCGAACGGCACACCGTACCGCTCCGCACACGCCTTTAAGAAGCGAATGTCAAAGCCATGGGCATTGTGCGCGATGAGCACACGGCCGTCCACAAATTCCAGAAACGCCCGCAGCGCCTCCTCCTGCCCCGGTGCATCGGCCACCATTTCGTCGGTGATGTTGGTGATCTTCGTTATTTCCTCGGGAATATGGCAGCCCGGATTTACAAAACTGTTGTAGCTTTCGGTGATCTCGCCGTTCTCGACCACCACTGCGCCGATTTCCGTGATGGCGCAGTCGGCCGGTGAAAGGCCCGTAGTCTCCAAATCGAACACTACGAAGGACTGGCTCATGGCGCCCGTGGCCGCACCATACACAACGGGCACCATGTCATCCACAAAATAAGCTTCCACGCCGTAGATAAGCTTAAAATCCGGGTCTTTCTTTCGGATATCGTCCGTGGCCAGCATCGCTTCAGGGAAGCCCTGCACCACGCCGTGATCTGTGACAGCGACCGCGCGGTGACCCATGCGGTGGGCCGTTTTTACGATGGTTTTAGGGTCACAGAAACCATCCATGCTGCTCATTTTCGTATGCAGATGCAGCTCCACACGCTTTTCCGGCGCAGGGTCCACACGCTTTTTCCGCACCACCTTCAGCACGTCATAAGGGTAAATGACATAATCGCGCTCGTATTTGTCATAGGCACAGTCGCCCTTGATGATAAGCGTGTCCCCGGGGCCAAGCTCCTCCCACTTGTCGCAGTTTTCTCCCTCCTGCGGCCGTATTTTCAGATTGATGGAGCCTGTATAATCCGTGATGGAAATGGAATAGATCTTGCGCCAGTTCCCCTTGATTTCTGTAAAAAATACATCGCCCCAAACCGTAACTTTGCCGGCCTCTGCCCCAACATCGCGCAGCGCTGTCAGGCCCGTCGGCTGGAACATATGCCCATTCACCAGCTTGGCAGGCGCGTCCTCCAGGTCCAATCCCTGCACCTTTACGGCAGGCCCCTCGCTTTTGGCCTTGAACTGGCGGGCGGGCGGCGCCTTTTTCAAGATATGTTCTTCCACGGCCTCGGCCGAAATAGCCGTGTCGCACACCAGCGCCACCTGCGGCCGCACTCCGGTGCGCGCGGCGATCAGCTCCTCCAGTTTCACGGCAAATTCCATCTGCGTCAGCAGCAGCACACCATTCTGCACGCGCACGGTGATGTGCTCCCCCGAAATATCCACCTGAGCCCCCGACAAAAAGCCGTTAATGGGCAGGCCTGCGTCTTTCAATTCCTCTGCCAGCTCCAACACGGCACAGGACGTAAGGCAGGTATATGCAAACAGGCCCTGCACCTTGAGTGCAAAGCCCGGGAACTGCGGCTCTAAGGATGCGATCAGGCGTCCGCTGGTCTCAGCGGGCACCGGATTTGCCGTACGGTATACCACAGTGATGATTTTATTTTGCCTGTCCGCAACGACACGCTCCACGATGGCGCTGCCGTAGCTGTCCATAAACGCGGCGTCAGCCGTAAACTGCGGCCAGAGCTGCGTAAGCATGGGCTTCATTATTCCAACACCAACCGTTCGATCTCTTCACACAGCTCGTCCACGATATTACCGCGCAGCATACGCACCTGCTGTCCCCTGACGAACAGCATGGCGCAGTCCTTACCTCCGGCAATGCCGATATCCGCGCCCCTGGCCTCGCCAGGGCCATTGACCACGCAGCCCATGACAGCCACCTTGATCGGCTTATTGCAGCCGCGCAGACGCTCCTCGACCTCCGAGGCGATTTGGGCTACGTTGATATTTGTACGCCCGCAGGTAGGACAGCTGACGACCTCGGGGCCGGGCACAAAATGTCCCGCGGCGCGCAGGATGTCAAAACCCGCACGCACTTCTTTTTCCGGCTCGTCCGTCAACGACACGCGAATGGTGTCTCCAATCCCCTCCAACAACAGTGTCCCTATGCCCATAGCCGATTTAATAAGGCCCATACGGTATGTACCGGCCTCGGTAACGCCCACATGCAGAGGGTAATCGCACCGCAGGCTGAGCTGGCGGTATGCTTCCACCACCACGGGGACATTGGAGGATTTGATAGAGATGACAATATCGTTGAAATCGTGCCTTTCCAGCAGCGATACATGGTACATCGCGCTCTCCACCAGCGCTTCCGGCGTAACCTTTCCGTATTTTGCAAGGATCTCCTTTTCCAGGCTGCCGCCGTTTACGCCGATGCGGATGGGGATGCCCCTTGCGCGGCAGGCCGAAGCGACCTCGCCGACATGGGCGTCGTCTCCGATGTTGCCCGGGTTGATGCGTATTTTATCCACGCCCGCTTCGGCGCAAGCCAAAGCGACCTTGTAATCGAAATGAATATCCGCCACAACAGGCATTTTTACAGCATTCTTTAATGCCTCTACCACGGGCACGTCCGCAACGGACGGAACCGTGACCCGTACGATCTGGCAGCCTTCTGCTTCCAGCCGTTTGGCCTGGGCCACATTTCCCGCGATATCATGAATGGGCACATTGAGCATGCTCTGCACTGCAACAGGATTTCCACCGCCCACTGTAACGCCGCCTATACGGACGGCTCGTGTATTCTTGCGCATTGTCTTCCCTCTTTTTATACGATCAGTTTGGTGATATCGTTGAATGTGGCGAAAATCATCAGCCCGATAAGCAGGATAAATCCCGCGGCGTTGATGGCGATCTCATATTTTTGGCTGATGGGTTTTCGGCGGATCGCCTCGATGATAAGGAATACCAGCCGTCCGCCGTCCAACGCAGGAATGGGCAGAAGGTTAAAAATGCCCAGATTGATGGTAATGAGCGCGAGCAGCATCAACAGTGAAGAAAGCCCCAGCGAAGATGCCTCACTGATGGCGGAAACAATGCCTACGGGACCGGACAAATTGTTGACCGCGATACGGCCCGTAATAAGATCCGTCAGGCTGAGCACGACCATACGCCCCAGCGAGAGCGTCCAGTTTCCCGCCTCTTTCAAAACGCTGCCCACCGTCTTTTTCTCGCCCAGAACTTTAAAATCAATGACAAGCTGGTTGACGCCGTTTTCTTCGTAGGTATCGAACACCACATTGTCCAGCTGCACGCGCTTTCCGTCACGCAATACGGTCAAGTCCGCCTGCCCCTGCTGGGTACGGGCGAACTCATAGATGATATCATTTGCGATAAAGCAGCGCCGTCCGTTTACCGCAACGATGGTGTCTCCCACCTGCAGGCCGGACTGCTGTGTGGACGAGCCCTCGTAAAATTCCGCTACGGTGCGCGTGCTGATGAGCTGCTGCGAACACACCACGCAAACAAGGACCACAAAACCCAGAAGGAGGTTCATCACAGCGCCCGCCACGGTGACAAGGATTCGGTTTCCCACCGGGGCCTTTGTAAAGGAACCCGCCTCTTCGCTCTCCTCGTCCTCACCCTCCATACTGACAAAGCCGCCGATGGGAAACAGGCGCAAGCCGTATTTTGTTCCCCCGCGGGTGAAGCTGAACAGCGTAGGCCCCATGCCCAGCGCGAATTCGTTCACCTGGATGCCGCTGAACTTCGCAGTGAGGAAATGCCCCAGCTCATGAATGAAAATCACAATGCCGAATACGAATACCGACGCCAACACCGTAATGAGAAACGACCCCGCGCTGCTGAAAAATGATGCCATTCTGTGCCCTGCCTTTTATTTCATTTATTCGGCCGCGCCGTACGGACCGTATAACAGCCCGGCGCGCCGCCGCCCATTCTTTTAGGATACATGTGCTAAAACATATGCGCGCGCCGCCGCGTCGCATGCATACACGTCATCCAGAGTATATGGCCCGCCGAAGGCTTCGCTGTCCACAACGCCCTCCACCAGCTCACCGATTTTCAGGAACGGAATGCGTCCCTCCAGAAACAGACGCACCGCCTCTTCGTTTGCGCCGTTTGCAGCACACGGTGCAAGGCCGCCCTTGCCGATTGCTTTTTTACATGCCGCGAGGCAGCGGAAAGTAGCCTCATCCGCTGTGTCAAAAGTCAGCTCGTGCAGCTTTGTGAAGTCCAGCTCCGGCGCAGGGCCGGGCACACGCTCCGGCCAGGTAAGCGCGTACTGGATGGGGATGCGCATATCCGGCACCCCCAACTGTGCCAAAATGGAGTTGTCACTGAACTGCACCATCGAATGGATAATACTCTGGCGCTGTACCACCACCTGTACCTGCTCTGCCGGCAGGCCGAACAGCCAGACAGCCTCGATCAGCTCCAACCCCTTGTTCATCAGCGTGGCGGAATCAATGGTGATCTTGCTTCCCATACTCCAATTGGGATGGCGCAGCGCATCGTCCTTTGTAACATTCTGCAGCTCCTGCCGCGTGCGGCCGAAAAACGGCCCGCCGGAAGCCGTCAACAGTATCTTTTGCAGACTTTTGGCCGAGTATTCGTCCTGTAAGCATTGGAAAATGGCCGAATGCTCACTGTCCACAGGCAGAAGATTGACGTTATTCTCCCGGACGGCATCCGTCACGAGGGAACCTCCGGTGACAAGGCTCTCCTTGTTGGCCAGCGCCACATCCCGCCCGCTTTTGATGGCGGACAGCGTCGCGGCAAGCCCGGCAATGCCCACCACCGCGTTGAGCACGATGTCCGAGCCGTCCATAGCTGCCAATTCTTCAAGACCTTCTTTGCCTCGCAGAAGGACCGGCGCGCCCGGCATGCCGTGCAGCTCCCGGGCGGCGCGGTCCGCCGCCGCGTCATCCACAACAGCAATGCAATGAGGATGAAACTCCTGTACCTGTCGCAGCAGCAGCTCCACATTGGAATGCGCCGCCAGCCCAAACACGCTGTATTCCTGCGCGCGGATAACATCCAGGCTCTGCGTACCGATAGAACCTGTGGAGCCAAGGACCGTGACCTTTTTTGTCATAATATCACGCCTCGTTATTTCGTAAAATAGTAAAATACCGCCGTCACGACCATTGCGACAAACGGCGCGATGAAAAGCACGCTGTCGAAGCGGTCCATAATGCCTCCGTGCCCGGGAAAGATAGTGCCGTAATCCTTGATGCCGCACTGGCGCTTGATCACAGAGGCAAACAGATCGCCCACGATCCCCAGCAGAGAGCCGAACCCACCCAGCAGCACAACGACCACATAGTACCGCCAGCCCAGCGTATCCAGAGGCACGCCGACAAGCTGCCCGTGCAGCGCTGTATAGCATGCCGTAACAACAACGCCCAGCAGCATGCTTCCCATCACGCCGCCCACGGCTCCCTCGATGGTCTTGTTGGGGCTGACGACCGGCGCCAGCTTATGCTTGCCGAACGCGCGTCCCGCAAAATATGCGGCGGAATCCCCGCCCCAGGCAAAGCCCAAAATCAGGAAAATAAAATACAGCGCATCGTAGCCGTATGTCGCTCGCGGCAGAAGCTGCTTGAGATAAATGAGGGAATAAAAACAGAACATGATGATGCAGGAAAACAGCACCATGCCGCCCAGCTTTGCATAATTGATGGACTTTGAATTGCCGATGACACACAAAACGAGGTACAACGCAAAAATGTAGGACGCCGGAAGCATACAGATGCGAACCATATGGAAATCGCTGAACATCACCAGCAGCGTATACGGTACAAAGCCCCAATAAATATACGCAGCCTTTTCAAACCGGAACGCCTTGAACACCTCATGGATGGCGAGCAGGCAAATGGCCGCAATGACGACGTTGAACACGAAGGTGTCGAACAGCGCCATCACCGCGAACAGTACCACCAGGCCGACTGCGGAGGTAATCACTCTTGTTTTCATAGCCATGCCTCGCTTTGCTTTCAAATTCCGCCGAAGCGGCGGCTGCGGGTATTGTATTCTTCAATGGCCCGGTCCAGATCTGCCCGGGTAAAATCCGGCCATAACACGTCCATATCCACAAATTCCGCATAAGACGCCTGCCACAGCATAAAATTGGAGAGCCTGTGCTCTCCGCTGGGGCGCAGAATGAAATCCGGATCTTTCTGCCCGGCGGTATACATTACGCCCGATACCGTCTCAATGTCGATGTCCTCAGGCCGCAGCAACCCCTGCTGTACACGGCGTGCCAGGATCTGCATCCCCCGCACGATCTCCTGCCGGCCGCCATAGTTGACAGCCACGTTGAGTACCGTACCGGTGTTGCCGCGGGTTTTTTCCTCGATATCGTTCATCTGCGCCTGGTATTTGGCGGGCAGCGCCGTGCGGTCGCCCAAAAACACCACACGGTTGTTCTCCTTCTGGTAATCGTACGCCATAATAAGGTATTCGCCGAACAGCTTCATAATGCCGTTGACTTCCTCCATCGGACGCGACCAGTTCTCGGTGGAAAACGCATAAAACGTGACGCAGGCGACCTCCAGCTCGTTGCAGTAGCGGATGATATCCCGAAACACCTCTGCGCCCCTGGTGTGGCCCGCAGTGCGCGGCAGGCCGCGTTTTTTGGCCCAGCGGCCGTTCCCGTCCATGATGATTCCGATGCTCAAGCCTTTTGCAAAGCCTGGTTCATGTGCCATAATGCTCTTGACTCCTTTGTAAAAATGAATGCCGCGCGGGCTGCCGCGCGGCACACATCCAGCCGTGGAAACGCCGCGTGCGCGGGCTCCGTCAGATTTCCATGATCTCTTTGTTTTTGGCCTCGCAGGTCTTATCAATCTCCTTGACAAATTTGTCGGTGATCTTCTGCATCTCATTTTCGAGGTTTTTCAAATCGTCCTCTGTCAACTCGCCCGCCTTTTTCTTCGCTTTGAATTTGTCCAGCGCGTCACGGCGGACGTTGCGCACCGCGATTTTCGCCTCCTCACCCATGTGCATGGCTTCCTTGGTGAGCTGTTTGCGCCGTTCCTCCGTGGGAGCCGGGAAAACCAGACGCATCACGCGGCCGTCGTTGGTGGGATTGATACCAATATCAGAGGTAAGGATCGCCTTTTCAATGGCGTGCATCAAAGAAGCGTCCCAAGGGCTGATGGTGAGCACGCGCGCCTCTGCCACAGAAACCGCGGCCACCTGATTGATGGGCGTGGGCGTGCCATAATAATCCACCGTCACCTTATCGAGGATGGCGGGGTTCGCACGGCCCGCGCGGATCGTCGCATGCTCCTTTACAAGATGGTTGATGACGCCGGTCATTTTGTCTTCATAGGTCTTTGTCTCTGCGCTCATAATCGTCTCTCCTCTTTTCCTTATTGCTCGACCACGAGCGTGCCGATGGGCTCACCCGCTACTGCTTTTGCAATATTTTCGGGGTGCAGGATATCAAATACCAGAATGGGCAGCGAATTATCGCGGCACATCGTCGCAGCGGTGCTGTCCATCACGGCAAGCTGGTCCGCCAGCACACGGCTGAACGTAAGCGTGTCGTATTTTTTTGCATCTGCATATTTTTTGGGGTCCTTGTCGTAAACGCCGTCCACCATCGTCGCCTTGAAGATGATATCCGCGTTGATCTCCGCAGCGCGCAGCGCCGAAGCTGTGTCCGTGGAAAAGAACGGGTTGCCCGTTCCGCAGGCCAGAATGATGACTCTCCCTTTTTCCAGATGGCGGATGGCCCGGTTGCGGATATAAGGCTCGGCGATCTGCTGCATGGACAAAGCTGTCTGCACACGCACCTCTACGCCCAAATGCTCCAGGGCGTCAGCCACGGCCAGCGCATTCATGGCCGTGGCCAGCATACCGATCTGATCCGCACGGGTACGCTCCATCTCGCCGCTGGAGCGGCCGCGCCAAAAGTTGCCGCCGCCCACCACGATCGCGATCTCAGCACCCAAATCGTGGGCGTCTTTGATGCCTTTACAAATGGTCTGGATGGTATCCATGTCCAAGCCAAAGCCTTTGTCCCCGGACAGCGCCTCCCCGCTCAGTTTCAGCAACACGCGTTTGTATTTCACCGACATAGCAGCACCCCATCGAAGCAATTTCATTTTCTCATCTATTTTACATGATTTTACCTGTAAAGTAAAGCCGTCAAATATACTTTTGCGCAAGCGGCAGTTCTGCAAGCTCGATGCGAAGCATCGTTTCGCGGGAATCGCCGCTGTATGGCAGCGGCACACTGGAAAGCACATCTGTCTCCGCCCCAGGCAGACGTACCGGCAGCTCTACGATAAAACGCGCACCGCGCTCCGTCCGGTTTTCCGCATGAATTTCTCCCCCCTGCATCCGTGCAAACTGCTGCGCAATATACAGCCCCAGACCGGAGCCTCCCCGCTCTCCCTGCCCCCGCCAGAATTTTTCAAACAAGTGCGGCAGCGCCTGCTCGGGAATGCCGCAGCCATCGTCCTCCACAACGATACGCGCATACAGCCCGTCCCTTTCCAGCAGAACGAACACCGCGCCGCCCCTGGGTGTGTGCTTAAGCGCATTGGAAAGCAAGTTCAGCACGATCCTGTCCAGACGCTGCGTGTCGCACAGCAGGCCGCACGGGCCTTTGGAGCGGTTTTCAAACCGTAGCGTAACGCCGCACGTCTGCGCATAAGGTCGGGCGCCCTCCACTGTCTCCGCAAGCGCAGCGGCAAGGTCCGTGTATTCTTCCGCCTGAACGTTTTTTACGTCCGCGTATTGCGCATCCAGAATGTTTGCCGCCAGACGCAGCGTCTTATACAAGTTCTGCTCCGCATAATCCAGATACTTTTCCACTCCGTCCGCAATATCCTTGCCAGGCCGGCACAGCCTGCGCCGCAGCAGCTGCAGCGAGGACAGCACAACCGTCAGAGGTGTCTTGAATTCATGAGACAACAGGGCCGCCTGCTCCCATTCTGAAACAGAAGCTCCGCTTATCCCGGCCGTCTCTTTCTCCCGGAACAGCTCCGGCAGGCGCAGTGCAAGGCTTCGCGTCAGACGCTCGGCTCCGGCCAGAGCCGCATCCTCCGGGATTCCCAATACGCTGCACAAAGCGGCGCCGTGTACCGCGCCGCCCTCCGCCGGAAGCGGAAACAGCCAATTTCCCGCCTTTCCGCCGTTCTGCGCACAAACGCAAACAGGCTTGCCGGCGCAATGCGCCAGGCAAGCCAATATCATGTCATCTTCGTTTTCCGTCCGGTCCCGTGTGATTTGCCCCGGGAACGCCAATTCCTTCAGCAAAGTACCGAGCCGGACCACAAATCGGACTTCCTCTGCTCCCAGCAGCGTCCTCAATGCCTCCGCTGCAGCCAGCAGGACTGCTTCCGCGCGCGTTTGCGGCGGAGCCGTCTGTTCAAAATATTGCAGCAACACCGCATTGACATCTATTCTCATGCGCCCGGCACGCCCCTCCTAGAGCAGATTGTGCAGCCGGATCCCCGCCGCCATCAGTGTAAGGAACCGGCCGTTGGACAAATGTAATGCATCTTCTTTATGTCCCAGCTTCAAGAGCGCATGCAGCGCTTCTGAATCCACCTCAAATATCTGCTGGATCACCTTTCGCAGCGCTTTTTCAACGCATTGCCCCGTAGTACCGTTCCGGGCCGCGATTTCCGCGTATACGTCCTTGCTCATCAGGCAGGTGCCCTGATGCGTAAGAAGAATCAGCAGTGCCTGTTCCAAATACAGAAATCCAACGGCGCTCGTCTGCACACCCAAGTCTATCACCGCTTTGGACACAATGTGCTCCAGTGTGCACTTCTTTTGGGAAGGGGCCTCGCCTGCAAGCGTACGGATGCGGCGCATCAGCAGCTCCAGCTGGTACGGCTTCAGCAGAAACCAATCTGCTCCCTGCGCCAACGCCGCCCGGGCAATATGTTCCTGCCCATACGCGCTGATCGCAATCACCTTCGGACGCTTCGGCGGCGGATTCTCCCGCAGCTCGTTGAGCAGATCCACACCGTCCATGTTGGGCATCACGATATCCAGGAGCAAAACGTCCGGCTGTTCCGTTTCGAGCTTGGCCAGCGCTTCAAGCCCATCACATGCTTGGCCGCAGCAAGCCATATCGGACTCCAGCTCCAATGCATCCTTCAGCAGGTCATTCTGGATGGGATCGTCCTCTGCGATCAGCACTCGGATCTTCGCATTTTCATCCATACAGCCCACTCACTCTTCCGCGCCGCACGGCAAAAGGCCCGCGCGCCGGATGTCTTCCACAATCCCCCGCACGGCGCACGGCTCCACCGCATTTTCCCACAGGAAAACAAGAAGACGGCAGATCCCCTCCTGCGTATCGCAGATTGCCCGGCAGGATTGCGTGTCCCGGCCTCCGGCCTGCAGCACCGTAACGGAAACCCCGTAGCGAAACGCACATCCCGGGTCTGTTGTAAGGGCATACTGCAAAACATGTGCGGACTGCAGCGGCCCTAAGTCTGTAAAATTGCGTGTGTAGAGCACTTCCGTCGTTTCCATTGCCATTCCTCCACTTTTAAAACCAATATTTATGCAATATTGCTTTATAAGTGTAAAGGAGCAAAGGCACACCGTGCAAGCGAAAATTATCGACCATTTTCGACAATGGTATTTTTTACAGTATATCACATTTTCCGATGGCTGCAAAGGCGTTTGCAAAGAACGTCTGCGCGGATACAGTATATCCGCACAGACGCTTTGGGAACGCAGCACTCAATAGTTTTCGGCGCGCAGCTCAAAATAAGCTTGGGAATGCTTGCAGATAGGACACACCTGCGGCGCGGAGCTTCCGCAATGGATGTGGCCGCAATTGCGGCAAACCCAGATCATTTCCCCGCCTCGTTCGAACACAAGGCCTTCCTCAACATTCTGCACAAGGCGCAGATATCGTTCTTCATGCGTCTTTTCGATGTTTGCCACACCTTCGAACAGGAATGCAAGTTCATCAAAGCCTTCTTCCCGTGCTGTTTTGGCGAATTCCGCGTACATGTCGCTCCATTCATAATGTTCGCCCGTAGCTGCGTCTCTGAGATTTTCCAGCGTGTCCGCGATGCCGCCGTTGAGAGCCTTGAACCAAAGCTTTGCGTGCTCCCGCTCATTACCGGCCGTTTCCTCAAAAATCGCTCCGATTTGTCCGTAGCCTTCGCTCTTGGCTTTCGAGGCATAATAGGTATACTTATTTGTAGCCTGAGACTCCCCGGAAAAAGCCGTGATCAAATTGGCCTCTGTTTTCGATCCCCTGAGTTCCACTGCAGCGTCCTCCCACATGATAATTTTTTCAAAAAGCTCTTGACATTTTCTTTTGAATGTCTTATCCTATTATAGGTGACAGCACGGTGCTTCATTCACCGCCTGTCAAAAATAAGCGTGGGCCCGTAGCGCAGCTGGGAGCGCGTACGGTTCGCATCCGTAAGGTCGAGGGTTCGATCCCCTTCGGGTCCACCACAACGAATAAATCCGAACCTTGCGCCGGTTGGCGATGGGTTCGGATTTATTATTTTTTCAGAAAATTTATCATAAAAACAGAAGGACAGGTATAAACGCCTGTCCTTCTGTTTTTCGGTATTATGACGCTACAATCTGAATTGCATTTTCTCGAATCATATTAATTGTCTCCATCAAAGCGGTTCGGGTTTTCGCATCAAATAGTTTGATGAAACTGATTGGCTTATCAAATGGCGGTTTGGTAAGTTCCGCAACATTTTCCATGTATCCGTTCAGCTCAATATGATGAATGATTTTGTTTACAAAAGCAATCTGCTTTTGATTAAGAGATTGGTCATTGATAAAGACGGAAAACGCCTGCATAGCTGCTTCATGATCCAGCCTAGCTATCTTGCGAATGAGCAAACCAAAGGGGGTGTCACCAAACTCTCGGGCATAATCTTCTTTGCTGCCCAATTCGCTGGTTAGCACCCGCTCCAGCTCTTGATAATCGCCCATAGCCAACGGAATGTTGTGCGTCAGCTTATAAATCGCAAGTGTGTTTCCGTGCTCGTTTACATAGCGGTTAACCTTGGCCCGATAATCCTCAAAGTCATAGGCTGCATCCAGTTGAACGCCTTCTTGACTGTCAATAATCGGGTCAGTCAGTTTGGTGACAATACGCTTTTGCTCGCTTCCACCTTCATCCAAAAAACGGATCAGATTGCGCAGTTCTTTCCGCACCTTTTCAAACAACAAGATATCATTGGCATCCCAGAAAGCATCAATATGAATCTCCTCAAGTATCGGCAGCTTTGCCTTGATCTGCGGAATGCTGGCCTTGCTTTTCAACAATACGGCCATATCACACAACTGCTTTTTGGTATACTTGAAAGAAGGCAGCTGCTCGATATGAGCCAGTATCAGGCCATACATGAAGTTGTCAAAACGCTTGGCAAACTCATCGGCCTCCTCCGAGCGGACAAGCGGTGCAATCTGTGTCAGCAGCTCGCCTTTATCTCCTTCGCTGAGAGAAAGAAAAGAATCCAGCTTTTTATACTTCTCCACAACCTGCATCCGCAATTTTACAGCAATCAGATCCGGGTTGAGCGCTGCAATCTGCTTGTGGCAGGTATTAACCATCTCATCTCGCCATTCCTGGTAATCTTCGCCAGCAAAGGCACTTTCCTGTAAAGCCATGACAATTTTGATCTGCTTGCCAAAAATATTTTCTGACAGCGTTTTTGCTTCTCTAGCCTCGTAGCCTTCCTTGTGTTCCCGGAAATACTCGAAGTTGCCGCAATAATCAAAAATCAAAAAACGGCGTTTATCCGTGTACGTTCCATCAATCTGATCCACACAGGCCAATCCCTTACACAAGCGGGTGCCGCGGCCAATCATCTGCCAGAATTTTGCCTTTGACCGAACTTTTTTGAAAAACACCAGATTGACGCATTCCGGCACGTCGATGCCGGTGTCCATCATATCCACAGACACTGCAATATGCGGCTCTGTTTCCGGCTGTTTAAAATCGTCGATAATCGTCTGTGCATAAGCATCATCGCAGATCACCCGCTGGGCAAATGTACCATGATACTGCGGGTACAGCTTGTTGAACCGTTCCAGAATAAACTCGGCATGACGCTTGTTCTGAGCAAAGATAATGGTTTTGCCCAACCGGTCGCCGCCGGCCACCTTAATACCCCGCTCCATCAAATCCTGCAGCACAATGTCCACAGTCGATTCATTAAACACAAACTTGTTGAGTGCCGCAGAGGGAATGAAATCCGGCATCCTGTCGTCTTCGATAAAATCGTCCTCATACCGTTCCTTGTCCTCGTCGGACAGATCGTCGTAGGTGATGCCCTCTTCTAGAAACTTGGTTTTGACTTCATAATTATAATACGGCACCAGCACATGATCCTGATACACAGCCGTTTCATAATCATAGGCGTAGGTGGGAACACCGTGTTCCATCTCGAAAAAATCGTAGGTATTGCGGTCAACATCGATTTTCGGCGTGGCGGTGAGGCCCACCATCATGGCGTCGAAATACTCGAAAATCGCCCGATACTTTTTGAATATGCTCCGGTGGCTTTCGTCAATGATAATCAAATCAAAATGCGCTGGGGTGAACAGCTGCCGTCCGTCCTTGGACTTGGTGTCGTCAATAGCGTTGAGGATCGTCGGATAGGTGGAGAATACAATGCGGGCATTCCGGTCGTCCTTGTTGGAGCAGAGATTGCAAAGGGACATATCCGGCAAATAGTTTTTAAAATCGTCCTTTGCCTGCTTTACCAGCGCGGTGCGGTCGGCCAGAAACAGGATGTTTGTCACCCATTTGCCCCGGCTGAGGACGTCGGTCAGGCTGGATGCCGTTCTTGTTTTACCGGTACCGGTGGCCATGACCAGCAGGTGTTTGCGGAATCCCTGCCCAATCTGTTCGCAGATCGCCCGGATGGCTTCTTTCTGGTAATACCGGTCGGTGATTTTGTCGTCGATAGGAATGCCCATTAAATCCAGCCGCTCCGTACGGCCGTTCATCAGCTTTTGCAGGTCGTCTTTGCTGAAAATACCGCTGACTTTTCGTGGGGGACTGCTCTGATCATCCCAGAAATACGTCTCAAAGCCATTGGTGGTGAACATCATGGGGCGACGACCGAATTTCCGCTCCAGGCAATCCGCATACAAAGCCGCCTGCTTACGCCCGATATTGGGGTCCTTACTGGTACGTTTGGCTTCTACCACCGCCAACGGCAGGCCGTCTTTTCCAAACAGGACATAGTCACAGTACCCCATCTGGCCAACCACGCCGGCCATGCCCTCCACCGGATATTCCTCCTGCACATCCACACCAGTAAACTTCCAACCCATCAACTTCATATCCACATCAATGTAAGTTTTACGGGTCTGAAACTCGGAGAGGTCTTCCGGCTGGAAAGTACGTTTTTGCTGGTGCTGCTCTTTTTCAGCAGTGTATTGTGCGGACATCTGCTCGATCTGTTTACAAAGCGCCTCGATTTGGGCGTCTTTTTCATCCAGCAGGCTTTCCTGTTCCTTAATTTTTTTGGTGTCCACAACCACCTTTTCGGTGGGAATCAAGCTTTCGTCAAAGGTGCGTTCCTCATAATCGGAACCATAGCAGTAGTCGATCCACTGAATAAACTCAAACAAGCCCCGCAGCGAAACAAGGGCGTCGCTTTTTTGCACGCTCCGTTCGGTATGTACCGCCAGATTGCCCAGCTTGATGATAAAGGGCAGCTTGCCCCAGGTGTTGTAGTCCACAGCGAAACGGAAAGCAGGCTCGTGGATGAGGGATTGCAGGTTATCCTTATAGGGCATTTTCATGGTGTTGTCCGCAGAATAGACCCACTTCACCGCCAACTCCAGCGCCTTGCGGCAGCCCACCGCGCACATAGCAGGAGCGGAGGCGTAGATTTTTTCCGCTTCGATGCAGGCGGAAGCGAAAAGGGCGTATTCAGTTTTTTGCTGGAGGAAGGAGAAGTTCATTATAGCGCACCTCCTCAATCATCGCTTTCTAAGATGTGCTTAACTTCTTGCGACTCCGGTGTCATAGTTTTCATACTTTTTAACAGGCTATTATAAAAGGTTTTCACATCTAAATCACGCAGTATGTAGCGAACCTGACTGTTACTGAGAGAAATATGAAACAAAATTTCTTTTTCCTCAAAAGACCAATTATCAATTTCCTGCAATTCACTGATAAGAGTGTGCGTATTTGCAAAACTGCCACTGTTTTCTAAGGCAATGAGCAAATCTGTTTTTTGGCGTTCTTCTTCATTACTTCCTTTATCGGCTTTGATGCGTTCTTTTTTATACTTATAGTGCAGTGTTTCCAGTGCCTCATTCGCCGAAGTTCGATCAATGATGGCTTTTACTAGAAGATCCAATTCTGTGCCTTCTGTATAATCAGCCGGCGCAAAATATTTGATTCTTCCATCACGCATCATTTTGTAAACTTTTGTCTTGTCCATAGTTTTCGCATTATAGACACCAATAGAATGCCCACCATACGAGTTGACAAGTTTCATGCAGGGAATGTCAGTATCGCTATCTCCAATATAAACAATATTGCGGAAGGGTACTCTCATTTCTTCAGGAGAAAAGGATTCATTAACAGCGGGATCGTTAATGTCCAGAACGCCTTTTTCAATTCTAAACAAAAACTGCGTTTTATTCGTGTAGTTCACGACCTGGGCTGGCCATACGGCCACCCCTTTTTCGTTGTAATAAAAAGAACTAGCGTAAATTTTTTCAAATGCCCCAGCCTGGGCAACTGGCGTCCCTTCAATCATCTCTTTTAATCCTGAAGAAATGATATAGTGTTCTACAATAACACCCTTTTTCTTCCCGTATTCACGAATACGTTCAAACCACTGCTCAACCCCAGAGAACAGTTGGACGGAAGCCCCATATTCCGCCAACTTTTCTTTGGTAAATAGGACTTTTCCCTCTGACTCCTGTTTCATTATGTACATGTAAGCAAGGTTTTGATCCATTTCATTATCAGAAGCGAGAGAATTTGATTTTTTCCAAAAATCAGGAATATTATATCCAACTGATTGGATATAACCCTGTGCTTGCATATCATCTGGAGATAATGTTTTGTCAAAATCATAACAAATTGCGATAACAGGGGAATCCTCTTTGTACTTTCGCTCATATTCTTTGTCAGACATAGTAAGTCCTCCTTTTACCCAAAATATTCCTGCATCAGTGCCTTTTTCAGCGTTTCCAGCTTTTCAAGGCTGCGGCTGATGATAGTTTTTGTGTTTTCTGTTAGATTAAAAAACTCAACGAATTTATTCTGAATTTCTATGGGTGGCAACTTAAAACATAGTTTTTTAATGATTGTTAGATTCAAGCCGTCCATAATTGCTCCTTTGGCTTGTCCGGTAAGCTGTTGCCTTATTTCTGGATGCATTTGAAAGGCACTGCAAATAAATGTAGGTTGTGCTTTGCTTCTATCAATAGTTAAACAAGCAAGATGCTTTGTGTTAATCGCTTTTGGAATATTGTCGGGTATTACAGCAGAACGTCCTACAGTCCCCATTATTGTGATTATAACATCACCAGGTCTGACAGTATATCGTTTTAACTGTTCATATTTTTCTTCTGTAATATACCTCATACGATTATATGAAAATCTATTCTCAACTGCATTGTCAATTCCAAGAACAAAAATACCAGTTTCAACAAATTCATCGTGATGCAACGCACTACCGAAAGGCCCCGTTCGCATATCAGTAGATATATCAGCCATGGTAACAATCGGCCAATTTGCATTGCCCGTGGTATTGTAAAATATCTCCACAAAGCGGGATTTGATAAGTAAATCCAGCTTGTCCAACTGCTGGCGGCGTTTGGCAATCAGGTCGCTGACCTTGTCCAGCACCGCTACGATTTTGCGCTGTTTGTCAAGGGGCGGGAGGGGAATATGTGCTTCGGTTAAATTTCCAAGTTTTATATACTTGATAACCCCACCTATGGACTGCTCACGCAAAGTTTCAACATATTTGTCGAGAAAATAATATAAATATCGTACAAGTAGTTTTTCTTTATTGTTGCTTTCAATGATATATGTTCGCTGGTATGCATCGAATTTTCCCGAATAATATTTTACGTTTAAGTCACCATTTCCTGCAACCAAAACACATTCACAATCATAGCTATATGTATCTATTAAAAGAGATTCTTTAGAGCAAGTAAAAAATGGATATCTGCCATTATCAGACGATGCATTTGCATCTAGCTTTCCGGTTTTTATATAAGTATAATCCCCCAACCTTGCCATCACAGTATCCCCTCCAATTCCGCCAGGCCTGCCGTAATCTCCATTTCCAGCTCGTGCAAGTCGGTTATGATTTCAGTAGTCGAGGGATACTCTACCGGTACATACTCCACCTTTTTGTACTTGTTGATGGACAGGTCATAGTCGTTGTCCGCAATCTCCTGCTTAGGCACAAAAAAGCTCTGCTCGATGCGCTGGCGGTCAGCTTCTTTCTCAAGATTGTGGAACCGCTCGATAATGTCGGGAATGTCGTTCTCCGCGATTTCGCTGCGCTTGTCATCCAGAGAAAAGCCGTCGGCCTTCATGTCGTAAAACCACACGTTTTCCGTGCCGCCCGCGCCGGTTTTGGTAAACACCAGCACCGCTGTGGACACGCCCGCATAGGGCTTGAACACGCCGGAGGGCATGGAGATCACCGCCCGCAGCTGATGGTTCTCCACCAGTTCCTTACGAATAGCCTTGTGGGCCTTGGAAGAGCCGAACAGCACGCCGTCCGGCACGATGCAAGCACATTGGCCTCCCTTTTTCAGCATTCGCAGAAACAAGGCCAGAAAGAGCAGCTCGGTCTTTTTGGTGTTGGTGACAGCCTTCAGGTTATCGTGGATGCTTTCCGCGTCCACGGTGCCCTTAAAGGGCGGGTTCGCCAGACAGATGGTAAACTTGTCGCTAATCTGGTTCTGCTTGGAAACGCTGTCTTTGTAGTCGATTTCCGGGTGGCTGATGGAGTGCAGCATCAGGTTCATGGCAGAGATGCGCAGCATGGTGCGGTCGGTATCAAAGCCGGTAAAAGCGTCCCCGGCAAAATGCTCCCACTGCTCGCTGGTCATGGTGTCCTCATAGTGCCGCCGGATATACTCCGAAGCGGATACCAAAAATCCCGCCGTCCCGCAGGCCGGGTCACAGATGGTATCGTCGGGGGTGGGCTGCAGCAGCTCCACCATCATTTCCCGGATGTGCTTGGGGGTGCGGAACTGGCCGTTTTGCCCGGCGGTGGCCAGCTTGCCCAGCATATACTCATACAAATCCCCCTGCATATCCAGATCGGCAATGTCGTGCTCATACAAATCGTCCAGCCCGGTGATGATCTTTTGCAACACTTGGGGCGTAGGAATCAAAAACATGGCGTCACTCATATACCGGGCAAAAGCTGTGGTATTCTGTTCATCGCTGCCAGAATCGTCGGCGACCTCGATCAGATCGCCCTGCTCAGTGAAGTCCGGCAGATGACCGTGTTTCATATTTTTAATAGCCGGGAATACCCGCTGAGACATCACATTGTAAATGTCACGGGGATCGTTATTCTTGAATTTGCTCCAGCGCATGGACTGCCCCACAGGAGACTGGGGGAAAATTTTGTCCATCTTCTCTCCGGTCATGTTTTCAAATTCTTCTGTTTCCAGCTCCTTTTCATCTAACGAACGGATGAACATCAGATAGGTCAGCTGCTCGATTACCGTCAAAGGATTGGTGATGCCGCCCGCCCAGATGTCCGTCCAGATTTTGTCCACTTTATTTTTGATCGCGCCCGTAATCATGCATCTTTTCCTCCATTTGTTTCATCTGTAACGAACTCCATTACGTCGCCTATATTGCAGTTCAATACTTTGCAAATTTTCTCTATACTGTCCATAGAAACTGATTCACCTTTACTGAGACGCGCTAGAACATTGGTGCTGATTTTTGCACGGCGCATCATATCGGTTTTACTCAATCCAAGATCAATGAGTTTTTTCCAAAGGAGATTGTAACTGATTGCCATTGTCTACCTCCTGAATTTTCTATTTTTAGTATAATATAATCTGATTAAAAAGACAAATAAATTTCATGAAATCGTGATCTCAAAACGTTTGGAGTTTGTTGACTATCCAACTGGCTATCGAACTTTTCGAATTCTGAGATATATAGAAAGAACAGGCTATCCACGTGGATAGCCTGTTTCTTTTACTCGTCACAAATTTCCTGAATAATAGGCTCCTGTCCAATCATCCAGTTGATAAATTGTGTCGCAGATAACGCACCGTTCTGAACCTGCTTTTTACGTTCCACGGCTTCCTTTCGGAACTGCCGGAGAGCAGTTTTCGCCCTTTGGGTCTGTTCCTGCGGGGCATGGTTCTTTTCCAGCTTTTTGATGCGGTTGTACCAGAACATATACTCTCGCTTGTAAGCCTGCTCGCACTCTTCCTCTCTGGATTTACTGTCAAAACTCTTTTTTGCCGCCTTTTTACTGGCTTTGCGGCACCGTTCACTGCACAGGTTACTGCGGGAATCCGGGGCAAAGAACACCCGTCCGCATTGGCTGCAGGTGCGCATGACCATGCCGGCATCCAGTATCCGCTGGCGGTAATAGATGAGAGACGAACGCAGAGAGCCGCTTACCACCGCATATTCAAAGGGAATTTCTCCATGGGGATACCACAACTCCAGCTTGGCATCTTCCCGATGATTCCACACAGGTACAACCGGCTTTTCCCGTTTCCAATTTGCCATCTCCGGCGAGTATTCTCCAAAGGGCAGGATCAGCAGCTGCGCATAATCCCGCAGGGCAGTTTCTGCTTTATGTTTATCCCTTCCTCGGCAGCAGCGCAGGTACATCTCCCAAATCTGAATGGCCGCATACAGAGCAGCGGAATTTCCCACCACCAGCTGGGAAAGAAGTTCAGCCGCATTCCGCTCACCGGCAGTGCGCTCCGCTGCTTTCCGCGCCGACAGTATCCCTAAAAGGGCCCACACAGCCTCCGTCCAGCCATCTGCAGAGGTTTTTCCGAACTCGCACCAAAACGCTCCCAAAGGGCGAGTTTGGGCCAGATACAGGGGGTTATCCAAACCACGCAAAGCCGCCTCGACCTCATATTCCGTTCCCAGCCAAAGTTGTTCCTTCAAGTGTTTGGTATTGACTCTTAACGCTAAAACCACCCGCTGTGTCAAAGGTTCTTTATGTTCAAAGCGATATTCTTCCATGCCTCCACCTCTTTTTATGGGAATTGTAATTTTAAAAGTTATGATTTCTTATATCATACCGCAAAAGCCTTGAAATGGCAAGTTTTCCGTGTTAGACTGTGACATACAATCTTTCCTGCTTGGAGGGGGACTACAGGGGGTGGCAAGCTAATGCTCCCCCCCCCAACCTCCTACTTGGCTGGGAAAGAAAAAGAGAGCTACAGAAAAGGAGGGGTGTCAGCCAATCAAGTCGTTTTAGAAAACAAGACAGAACCAATACCGCAGTCAGCGGTTGAAAGTCTTGCCCGCACATTGCTTCCCCAGATGCAGGCGTTTTTTGAGAGTGAACAAGGCAAACAGGCACTAAAGGAATGGCATGAAGAAAGGGAACGGCACAGTTGAAAGCTCCCGCTGGGCTGGGAAAGTTTTTCTTTCCCAGCCGGTACTTTTTTGATAGATTTGAGGTCGGAATTTGTACAGATTGGTGATAGCTTTCCGGCAGCAGTTGTGATAGTGTGTTGTGCTGGGAAAATGGTTTTCCCAGTCGGTGACTGGTTTTGCAAGCATAGCGTTTGGATATCCACCAAACGCACCTTGGGAGAACCCAAACCCCTTAAACTTAACAAACGGAGGTGATGTAGATGAAGGCGGTGATTTACGCCAGATACAGCAGCGACAATCAGAGAGAAGAAAGCATCGAAGGGCAGCTTCGGGAATGCAAAGAATACGCAGAGAAAAATGGAATCACAATTCTGCGTAGCTACATCGACCGGGCGCTTTCCGCCAAGACAGATAATCGCCCGGAATTTCAGAACATGGTGCAGGACAGCGCAAAAGGGTTGTTCGATACTGTGCTGGTTTGGAAACTAGATCGTTTTGCTCGCAACCGTTACGACAGCGCCCACTACAAGGCGGTACTCCGGCGAAACGGCATCAAGGTGGTATCCGCCACGGAAAATATCTCTGATGGGCCGGAGGGCATTATTCTGGAATCCATGTTGGAAGGGATGGCGGAATATTATTCGGCGGAACTGGCACAGAAAATTAATCGGGGGCTTACCGAGAATGCGCTAAAGGGGAAAAACAACGGCGGCGGGATTCCGCTTGGTTATCAGCTGACCGAGGACCAGCATCTCAGAATTGACCCATTGACCGCCCCGGTTGTGCGGGAGATTTACCAGAGATATGCAGAGGGCGAAACGGTTCGCAGCATTATCACTTCTCTGAATGAACGGCATATCCTGACGCAAAAACAGAAGCCATTCCGTCCTAACAGCCTTCACAGCGTGTTGTGTAACCGGAAATACATCGGGGAATATCGGTACAAAGACATCGTGATCCCAGACGGTGTGCCGAGTATTATTCCCAAGGATTTGTTCGAAAGGGTGCAGATGAGGGTGGAAAAGAACAAGCGGACTCCGGCAAGAGCAAAAGCTGAGGAAGAATATCTGCTGACCACCAAGCTGTTTTGCGGTCACTGTGGGCGTATGATGATTGGCGAGAGCGGTAAATCCCATACGGGTGCTATCCATCGCTATTACAAATGTGGGGGTGCCAAACGAAAGCAGGGCTGCCACAAGAAGGCGGTGAAGAAAGATTGGATCGAACGCATCGCTGTGCAGTATACCATACAGCGGGTCTTTCAGGATGAACTGATTGCCCAAATTGCGAACAAGCTGGTAGAACTGCAAAACACAGAGGACAATACTCTCCCACTGCTGCGCAAACAGCTTGCAGATACCAACCGCGGGATTGAAAATATGCTCAATGCAATTCAGCAGGGAATCCTAACCAACAGTACTAAAGAACGTTTGGAGAAACTGGAAAAGCTGCGGGAAGAATTAAAGACCAGCATTTTACAGGCAGAACTGGAAAGACCAAAATATAGCCGGAAGGACATTGTCGAGTGGATCAGTCGGTTCAAATATGGCGACCCAAACAACAAGGAATACCAACGGCAGATTATTGATATTTTCCTCAACAGCATCTATGTATTTGACGACCGGCTGGTTTTTACATATAATTACAAAAACGGAACGCAAACAGTGACGCTGGCGGACGTTTCTGCAGCTTTCGGTTCGGATTTGAAGTTCTGCACTCCACCACAACAAAAAAAGTCCAAACCTTATGGGTTTGGGCTTTTTCGTTTCAACTTTATCGCAGAGCAAAAACAAATGCGATATAATAAATAAATTTCGGCAGCATCAATTCGGCGTATGTAGGACGTTACAGAACTGCTCCTTGGCACTTCCCTAAAAATGAACTTCTGTCAGTTGACAAAAGTTCGTTAAACCCAGTACTCCACCGAGTTCAAACATTTAACGCGAGCTATTCCGGAAAATGCTCCTTTCTCTGTTGTTCCTCTTGATTTGATTCATAAAGGGCGATATGTTGTGTCAATTCGCTGATTTGTTGATTCAATTTGGAAATTTTCAAGGTCGTCGTAAAAAGTTACACGATCATTGAAAAAATAATAATGAGATAAACTAGATTCGCCGGGGACTTGATTTTCAGCATTTTTGCAAACCATGTCGCAATACCAGGAAAAAGACTTAAAAGCACGAGCGCACTACTGAATAGGATCCAATAAATAGCATAATCTATCTGCATCCGGCCTTTGCGAATATAATGCGCAAAATAAATCAGCGTTAAAAGCGCACCTGCAAACAGCAAAAGTCTGATTTCTCCACTCACTCACGCCCCCTCCCTTTCATCAAACCGAGGCCCTTTTCGAAACCACTGCAAAATCAAAATAGAGATTCCCATGCGCAGCATATATCCCATGCTGCGTGTCAAATTAAGATAGCTTGCACCCGCTATTCTTTCATCCATCGTTACTTGAATCTCGCCTACTTTAGCACCACGACGGATAAAGTAACTTACCGTATCCGGTTCCGGAGCACAATTAATCTGCGTGGCTAGCTCTTCAATCATGCGGCGGTTGTACATTCTCATCCCGCTGGTGGGATCTGTGATTTTTTTGCCCGTCGTAAGATAAATAGCGCTGGTGAGCAGAAAACTCCCCAACATACGAAGCGTAGTCGGCTTCTTTTCCATCACGAAGCGGCTTCCAATGACAATATCATATCCTTCATTCAAGAGATTGAGCATCGGACGGATATACTCGGGGCGATGCTGACCGTCTGCGTCAAATTGAATTGTCGCATTATATCCATGACACAACGCATACTTCATACCTGCCTGCACCGCGCCAGCAAGCCCCAAATTCGTTGGCAAGTTTACTAATTGATAGCCATTCTCACGGCAGATTTGCGCCGTATGGTCTTTGCTCCCATCATTAATGATGACATAGTCAAGCTGTTCGTAATTCTGTTTCAGGTTTTCCACCACGCGTACAATGCTTTCTTCCTCATTATACGCAGGGATGACAACCAAAACCCTCATTTTCCATATCCCACTCCACATCAAAATTTAATATCAATATGAAATTTTGTCGTAACAAAACGAAATGCTCTCAGCGCCAGCTCAAAAGCATTCATCCTGTATGCCAACAACGCACACCACAGTGCAATTCCCTTTACTCCGTGATATGCCAAAGAACGCAGCCTTAAAAAGGGATTACCCTGGAACCAGCCAAATCCAGCCGAAAAATATTCTCGCGTCCATCGCAGGTGACCTTTCAAGTCAATCTGCGGATTATCAGCCGCGCGCAGGGCCATCGACATACCGATGTGCAAGAATGCCATCAGGCCCATGGTATCCCGAAACACACCATTTTGTTGATCATAACATGTTTTCAGTTCTTTTGCAAATGGGAGGATATCCTGCCGAGATGTGTTGGATATAATCGAATCTTTTCTGACACGGTAATGAATCAACACATCATCTACGAATGCAATACGGCGGCACTGCGTATACCGCGTGAATTGAACAGCGACTTCTTCTCCTACTTTGAACGGCGGAAAGTGTGCTTCGCCAAATACTTCTGTGCGCCACAATTTATTCCAGGGTGATGTATTCACAAATGCCAGAATATCCGTATTCGGTGGCATATCTACTGTTTTCGGGAATCCCCGCATCTCCTGACACAACATATGGCCGGACTGTAACTCTACTCTTTCATATGCGCAAATCGCTACGTCGGCGTTATTTTCCACCAATGCAGCATGCATCTTTTCTAAAAATTGCGGTTCCACCGAATCGTCTCCATCCTGAAAAATGAAGTAACGTCCGTCAATTAAGCCGCTATCCAGAGCAGCATTTCTGGTCTTCGCAGGCATCCCTAAATTTTTTTCAAGATAAAGTGCCTTGATTCGGTCGGGACAGCGTTTGCACCATTCCCGGATGATTCGCCTTGTTCCGTCTGTAGAACAGTCATCTACAATCAGTACATCAAAATCCTGAAATGTCTGCGCCATGAATTCCTGCAGGCACTGGTCCAGATACGCCTGTAAATTGTACGCTGTAATCACAATGGTAATTTCAGGCATGATGTCTCCCCCTTAAAAAAAGCCTCAGCAGGAACGCATATGCAGCAAGTATCACAAGATGTATAAGGATAAATGATAGCGCCGCGCCAACGATGCCCAGCGTTCCCACCAACGCCGCCGTAAAAATAAACGCAGCTGCAGATGCTCCAAGATAAATCCCAAGCACCCATTTCTGTCTGCGCAAAATCACAAAAATATAATAAAACAGCTGGCAGCAGGCGAAAACTCCGCCCCCCAACACCACCAGCACCAGAGCCAGCCGAAAGGCGCTTAAATCCTTACTATACAGCAGCCCCAGCACCTCCGGCCCGAGGATGAACGCCGCCACACAACATATCAGTGTAAAGCCGAGCACCAACGCTATTTGCTTTATCAAAAGAAAAATTGCTTCTTTGTCCTGTTTCTCAGCAAACAGCGACGCGTAACGGTTTAAAAGAGGTTTGAATACAAATTGGCTGCATAAATTGATGACCTGTGCAGGCATAAAAAGCATGTTGTAATATCCCTGTGCCGTGTCATCCATAAGAAATTCAATTCCGTATTTAGACGCGTTTATCAGGATATTCATCAAAAACATGCTGAGAAACAGCGGAAGACATTCCATCATTAACGCCGCAGCTCCATGCCGCAGCGGTGCGGCAGTTTTGGAAATGAATTTCGGCGCAACGCGCAGAGCATAATATAATGTAACCACAAGGTTAACCGCTGTTTGTACAATGATGGACAACAAGATATTACCGGTCGTCAGCAACACCACAGCGAATGCGAACAATGACCAGAAAGTCCTGTAAAACAATGCCGAACCAGAGAGATCTAATCTGTTCTTTTGAAAAAACAGGCTCTGGTATAACTCACCCACTGCATTAAGCAACATCAACACTGTCAAAATGCAAAGATATACGCTCTTTTCGCCTGTAAAATCCAAAAGGAAGATCGAAAGCAGGCCCCCGACTAACATCAGCGCACAGGAAAATATTCTCCCCTTGGCGTAGTCAGAAAAACAATACTTTTCCTGATAATCTGTCATCTGATAGGTGTTGACGCCAAACAGACCAACAATATACAATATTTGGGCCGTCGTAAACGCGATGCCAAAATATCCTGCCTGATCGACTGTCCCGACCCGGCTTACAAGCGCCAGCATGATAAAACTGTTTGCACCGTACATGGTGCTGCCTAATGTGTTCCAAATCGTACCTTTGAGCAAGCTCGGCTTCTTTTCCATAATGTCCTCGTTCTAACTTGGTTATCGCTCCCAGCGCATTACGCTTTGCTTGTTTCCGGCGCCCCAAGCATATTACGGATATGCTGTTCCGCCTCGCTTCTCTCCTTCAGTATCTTCTCGTTAATTGGCGCGTACTCAATAAAAGGCGCGTCTATCAAATTTCTGGCATTCGCATCGGTTAGGAGTCTTTTCTCCAAAGAAAAGATTTCCAAAATATTCGTAATCCGTGAACCGGTGTCTTTCCCATATTCCGAAATTTCCGAAAAGAAATTTCGATTAAAGATAATTGAAAAAACGGTGCCGTGAAACGCATCTGTTACCACAAAGCGCGCATGCTTTACATAGCCCAGCCACTGTTCAGGCGAAAGATACGGATGGCGGCGACAGTGAATTTGCTTTTTCAGTGGAAACGGGCAGTAGATAATTTTACATTGATATTTTCTTGCCAGTTCTTCCGCAAAGCGAATCACCAGCACGTCGCTCTGGACTTGATACACAAAAACGTAATCTTCCCCTTTTTCCGGTGGGTCTTTCGCCAAAGCTCCCCACTCTTCGGCACTCAATAAAAAAGCCGGATCAGCCACACGCGGCGCTTTCAGCGTCGTTGTTTCTTCAATCAACTCTTTTGCGCGTTGTTCGCGTGATGTCACATAGCTGAAACCTTCCGCCAATTCCCGAAACGTGCTTTTAAAGTCCTCCCGGATAAAATCCTGCGAAAGACTGGCCGCATAAACAACCTTTTTTTCTTTCTCCTCTACAAATGGCAAAAAATTGTTTTCGTTATAGTAATTGACCTTACAGTTCCACAACTGGTCGCCGCCAATTACAATCTTGTCATATATGTTTTTAATTTCCGGCAATGATGCGTCTGTATATTTTCTTTTGCTGGCATGCATCATTGAACGAAATTTGCGAAAACTCCACTGACGAGGCAGAATGAAAACCCCAAAATAGCCCAGCCGCAACAAGTAATGCAGCAGTCCGGTTTTTTTTGCCATCGAAAGCTACCAGGGTCGGCGCACCTCGTCTGGAAGCCACGAAATAGTCTCAACATCATAACCCATTTCCCGAATTTTCCGCTCCAGCGCATATGCCAAATATAAAACGCCATAGTTGTTGACCATCCAATGATTGATAATTCCAATTTTCTTCTTCATGCGGCCGCTCCTTTCGGAGCGGTTATCGTCAAACCGCTAAGGCAAATTGTTCGCTCGAAAAGGACACTTTCACAAAGTGCCCCCCCCGCGGACACTTTTTCTGTTGTCGTTTTTTGTACTCTTCCGATTTGCTTCACTCAACATCGTTAATAAAAACTGTACCGAACGTTCTCGTTCTTTCTTTAAAATTTGATTGACCCGTCCATACTCGATGGGCGGCATTGCAGTGATATCGATTTCATTTGTCGAAGTTTTTTCCGTATGAAACAGTCTATTCTCCAAATTGAGGCACTCCAAAATACTATCATACTTGCTGATTGCGGGAATATTCGTGACCGTTCGATAGGCAAAAAATTCTTTATTGAAATTAATCGAAAAAATCATCATGTGGTAACTGTCTGTAAAAATATAGCTTGCATGCGAAAGCAAATAAAGTACATCTTCTGGTGCTGCGCGGAGAAACGTTTTTGCGATTGTTTTCCTTCCTTTAGGCGGATACAAACAATATATCGGCAAATTTTTTTCTTTGGACATTTTAATTGCGTCATTCATTAATGCAGAAGATATTGCGTATTCAGCAACGAATATATATTCTTTTTCTATTTTTAATCGGCTTTCTTGGATAATATCTTTCCAAAATGAACTTGTTCGTGTCAGTGTAGGATCCAAAACAACTTGAGCCTCTTTGCCTGTCAATGCTTGAATCAGTTCTTTTCCTCTTTTCTCTCGAACTGATAACATAGGAAATAACGATAAATACTTTGCAAAAACAGGTCTTTGTTCCGCCGGAATATCGTCACAGGCGAAGCTGCTTGCAAAATTTCCTTTTTTATTAGAGTCGTTCACAAAATCAAGGAGATACGCCGTTTCCAGTTCAAATGCATCACCGTTCCAAACGCAATCGCTACCGACAACAATCAAATCATATATCTCTGCCATCTTCTTCAAATCAGTATGCGACACTGGATTCGTTAAACGGATATGGCGATGTATAAACTTCCATAAGTTTTTTTGAGCCGGATAGCGCAACAAAAAACCTGCGATTGAACCAACATATTTTTTTATTCCCCGTTTTTTGAGATTGGACAACAAAAATGGATTTTGAATCGCATCATAATGAAAATATATAAGATCATTTTGATATCCATTTTCCTGAATTAAAGTTTGCGTCGCATACGCCTGTAAAACCGTACCGATATTCCCCGTGTCAAACGGTGTCAGAAGGGCTGTTTGAAAGCCTTTTTTCTTAGCGCTTTCCTTCATTCTGCTGCTCCTTTCTACACAGATACAAAAAAGCCATTGTTTACTTTCTCATTTTTTTAATACGGAACCAGATATATGTGAATCCACCTTTCATAACACGCTTAAACTCAAACCAGTCAAGATTGGCAAGGAAAGTTTTGAAAATATAAGTGAATGAGAAGTAATATCGGCTCATCAGATTATCTCGAATCTTTTCAATTTGCTTGTGGTCGGCATACGGATAGTCGACAAGACAATCGAGATAACCGTCCGGATTCAGCCACTTGGAATAATCTTCCGTGCGCAAATAACCATTTTCCTTCGCCCACGCATAAAATGCCGTGCCCGGGAACGGTACAGCCTGTTGAAAAAATACCATGTCCGGATACAGCTTCTTTGCGAATCGGAACGTGTCTTCAATTGTTTCCAGATTGTCACCTTTCAACCCGATCATAAAGCAGCCGAAGACCTTGATACCCAGCTTTTTTGTATTCTTTGCAAACTCCTCGGACTGCTCCAGCTTAATGCCCTTGCGTGTTTCGTCCAACACATTCTGATTACCGGATTCATACCCGACAACCAACAGCCGACATCCTGCTTCTTTCATCTTCGCCATGGTTTCATAATCCAACGTATCCGCACGTGTATTGCACGACCACACCAGCTTCAAACCGCGCCGCTTAATTTCGTCGCACACCTCAGCCACGCGTTTTTTGTCCACGGTAAAAGTATCGTCCTCAATGAAGATCTCACGAATATACGGCATGTGCTTGTGAATGTATTCCAATTCATCCACGAAATTTTTCACGCTGCGCCGGCGGAAACGCCGTCCGCTCATGCTCTCCGGATACGAACAGAAATTGCAGTGGAAAGGGCATCCACGTGCACTGAAAATTTGCACCATAGGCTTTTGTGCAAACGCATAGCAGTAGTCATTTACATTAAGGAATTTTTCATAAACTTTTGAAACCATGGGCAGCTCGTCCAAATCTTCGGTCCACGGACGGTCCGGCTGATGGATAATTGATCCGTCAGCTGCGCGATAGGTGATTCCAAGCACCTTAGACAGATCGTTTGCGTTTTTCATGATTTCATCCAGTGTAAAGTCATATTCCTGACGAGCCACCACATCGATGGCCATACACTCCTTTAGAACCTGCTCAGAAAGCACAGTGGCGTGCGTGCCGCCAACGATGATTTTTACACCGGGGTTTTCTTGTTTTATCGCCGTAAGCACTTCATAATCATGCGCACAAGTGGATGTGGTAATTTCCCCCATGACATAGTCGGGAGCAGAATTCTTAACCAGTTGAACAGTTTGTTCCGTAGTCATTTTCTTTGCAATGCAGTCTACCAGTTCAACATCATAGCCGCGGTTCATACACACCCCGGCGGCATAACAAATCCAGTAAGGATAGTACTGCGTACCGCTTTTTGTCTTTTCCGGCCATCGGCTCGCCCGGCTAATTTCAAATTTATACGGAAGATTTAAAAACAAAATTTTCATAATGTATTCCCTCTCTTTTTGCGCATTCGCGTTTTCTTTCTGTCACCAAATCACTTTTATGAATTCAAACAACACTGAATAACTTGACAAAAGGATTGTGCAATACAGCAGTATCTCACTGCGAACTTTTGTTCGCGTCTGTTGGGGAACCAAAAGGAAAATCAAGGTCAATACTGGAATCAAATAGCGTCCCTGCATTCCCATAAAACCATAACTTCCCACTGTGGTCCAAGTAATTGTCGCGGCATATCCAAGCCCCGTAACCAAAAACACAACCGCTGCAAATATCCATTTTGATTTCACTTTCGGGAATTCACGATCCGCCCCTATAGCCCGAACCGCCAGACAAATCAGCAAAAATTCAACTGTATTCGGTATATTAATATGCTGAATGCCACCTACTGCACTGAAAACAAGGCTCAACGACTGCTCAAACATTGAAACAATTGTCAGCCGAAGCAATTCAAACGGTTGGCTCAATAACATAGAAACCGAATAGGCTTCGTTGTTCCACGGACCTACAACCATCCCTGTCGACGTCGCTTTTTCGCTTAAAACATTTCCGGTGGCACCCCAAAGCAAGCCAACACTCAACAAAGCGATGAGGATAAACACCCCTTCCCTTGCTCTGCGCACTTTCCAACGTTCGCGCGGAAGAAGAAAAATCAACAAACAGATAGGAATATAGATGCCCTTACATGGCGCTAATACAAGTGAAATTAAGACAATTGCTACAATTTGTTTCCATGCAATATTTTCTTTGCTTTCAATCAAATGCAACCATACTGCAACCAAAAGCATTCCAACGGCATTGATAAAACAGTCATATGAAAATGATCCCGCAGACCGTAAAACAGAAGGGAAAAGTGCCACAATCGCAAACATTGTAGGATACGGCGAGATACAAATCGCCATCCAGCAAACCGCAATGTAAAAAGTCAATGCAAATATCTGGGAAAGATACAGCGTTGCTGTTTGGCCGAGATGCAATACGCGAGACAGTAAAACACCCGCAATCTGAGGTGCATACTCATATGGAACACCACTAGGATTCACTTCGATTTCTATTGTTTCATTTGTTTTTTCCGATTGAACTAAGGTGTCGAGAAAATATTTGTATTGTTCGCTTTTCGGTTTAAAAACCGTATATCCTTTCTGTATCTCTTCTTCACGAATTACGCCTATACCTCCTTCCACATCCCATTGTCCAGAACCCCATGCACTCGCACGCGACATAACCCAAGGAATGTGTCTTTCTTCGTCATGCACCGAATACGAAGGATATACAATCATCAGCAAGACACCCAATACAAAAGCACACATAGGAAACAGCGTCTGTACTTTCTTTGGTGAACTCCACGTTGTGAATAGCCAACCTACGCCTAACAGAAAATCCAATACAACACAAATTGTAATATACATCGGAAGCAAAAAACAGGAGGTGCCATATGATTCTATCAACAAATAATTGCCGACATCTTCGTCGTAACATATAGCTGTCTGTCCCATACCACTGACATCCATATCCGTAAACCAGAGCATGTAATATTTCTGTTTTTGCATTCCCGAAACAGACAACCGAACCCTATATAAGTTGTCGGTTGCCTGTACGCTCGAGTTCCATATTATATTAAAGCGTTCTCCATCTTCTGCACCTTTAAGCTCGGATTTCTTGCTGATCAACAAATCACCCGTTTGCGCATCATAAACTTCCGTATGCAAAACGCCATCTAACGCCTCCCCCCATGTGCCAAGGCGAACCGCTATTCCACAGAGGGGGCTTCGGCTGTACACAACCTGCTCAACATGCGCACCATTCACCAGCACAGTTCCTTCGTCTAACCTTACAAGCTCTGTACCTATCGTTGTCTTATTCGCACGAGGTATTACAACAGAAAAGAGAATGATAAGCTCAAATACTATCACAGAAAGCAAGATGCCTGCACCAATCAACCATCGCTTTTTAGAATCCCATATCCTGGTTAAATAATCCACACGCGTTCCCCTTAACCCTATTATTTTCTCACTTTACAAATGAAATTATTATATCATCTCATTCAAAAAAAAGCAATTGATAGACAACAAACGGTCTATCAATTGCTTTTTTGTTAGTTAATAGTAGTTCCCGGATAATAATGTGCCAGAACCCAACGCCAACTTTGTCCCTTGGCAATATATCCTGCCGCGCCATACTGGCTTAAGCCGACGCCATGTCCGTTTCCGTTTGAAGAAAACGTCCAAGAACCGTCGCCATTGTACTTCCAGCTCACAAGGTTCGCGCCGTACAGTCCCCAGCAGTTCTCATAAAATTTCCCACCGTTGATTGTCACACCGCACACCACCGCACTGGTGATATTGCCGTATTTATCTGTGGAAATACTGGTGATCCACTTGCTCATGTCATTCGCATATTTGTTATATGTCTCCTGGCCCACCATCTTGATAATATTGTTTCGCATTGTGTCCACATGGATGGTAGTGGTTTTCGGATAGAACGCAGGTGCCCACTCTTTATCGTATGCGCTCTCTACCGGAACAAGATAAGCATAGTCCCCCCATCCCATATTGGACGCAGAGTTCGTATAGTTTCCAGCACAGCTGCCATAAGCCGCATTTGCCACAGAACCATTATATTGCACTGTTAGACGCATCACTTGGTTTGCCGCTCCGGCTACAGCGGTCGACGGCGAAGCAAGGCCAACAGATGGCACATAATTGACGCCATAACGCTGCCATTGAAATTCCAACCAACTGTGCGCCGCAACGGCCTGCGCCATATAAAGCCTACGCGCATCCAGTCCTGTCAGGCCTAGCCCGCTGCCCACCTCATTCTGCACAATTTGCACTACAATATCGCGCAAGCGCCCCGTCACATTTTTTTTGGTGTTCTGATCGTACACCGTAACATTTCGGCTTAAGTTCCCATAGTTTACATAGCTCAGGTTTAAATCAACATCTCCGTTAATCCCCTGAACTGTTCCATGATGGCTATTTTGCCAAATTGAGGCACCCTTCCACGGATTGGCTGTTGCACTTGTGTGTGCAACCCAGAAGTCATATCCTTCATCAATCAATTGCTGTGTATTAATATAGTTCTGCGCAAAATTATAATATGTATAAAAACCCGAAAGATATCCTTGAGCCTGCAGCGCATCCATACCCGTTCGCAAAATATCGGTTCTTTGCTCATTTCCGGTTGTGTTTTCCAGTAAAAGCTTATCTTCATAGTCAATATAAATTGGATATGTGAAGTGGTCTTTCCACTTGTTGAGCGTGGGAAGCACAAAATTCACTTCTTCCGACATTTGGGCATTATTAAACGCATAGCTATACAGATATGCTCCAACTTGTATCCCTGCACTTAACGCGTTTTGGATGTTGGTCTCAAAATAATTGTCTATCATATACTGATTGCCGACTTTGTCCCAACCCAATACGCGAATAATTGCAAACTGAACTCCGCTTGCTTTTACTTTTCCCCAGTCTATATTTCCCTGGGCATATGACACATCAATTCCCAAAATTCCATTTGGCGATTCGAAATTGCCAGTATACACTCCATCATTATCGAATTGATATCGAATCCCGCCAATCGTCACCCATCCCCGGGCGCATTTCCCATCCGATTTAGCATAATATTCTTTTCCGGCAACTTCAAACCATTTCCCTTTGACCAGACGGCCATTGTCGCCAAACCAATAACGTTCTCCACCGGTCACAACCCAAGCTTTTTGCTGTTGACCGTCATCATTGAAATAGAACGTATCGCTTCCTGAACTATACCATCCGCGTGCGATTTTCCCGTCCGGCTTTGCAAGATAAATATAGCCATCCCGCGTGAACCACGCATTCTTCAGCAGCGCGCCGGTCGATGCATCCAGCCAATATCTCTCGCCCCCTGTTATTAGCCAGCCCTTTACTTTTTGGCCATTTTGATAATAATAAGTTCCTGTTTCATCCCATCCATCTGGAATCTTTTCATCTTTGTCATCTTCTTCGTTTAGAATATTATCCGCGTTGCTGCTCGAGTCGCTGCCCGCGCTGCTGCTCGAGTCACTGCTTGCGCTGCTGTTCGAGTCACTGCTTGCACTGTTGCTCGAGTCACTGCTTGCGCTGCTGCTCGAGTCACTGCTCGCGCTGCTGCTCGGGTCGCTACTCGCGCTGCTCGAGTCACTGCTTGCGCTACCGCTCGAGTCGCTGCTTGCACTGCTGCTCGAGTCACTGCTTGCGCTGCTGCTCGAGTCGCTGCTTGCGCTGCCACTCGAGTCGCTGCTTGCGCTGCTGCTCGAGTCGCTGCTTGCGCTGCTGCTTGAGTCGCTGCTTGCGCTGCTGCTCGAGTCGCTGCCGATACTATTATCCATCGAATCCAATACAGAATTTGCAGGATTTTCTCCCGACGGTGCCTCTACCGCATACGCAGGGATTATCAGCAAGCAAACACATAACCCCGCCGCTAAAAAAAACTTAGCAACTCGTTTCATTTACGCAGCCTCCCTTCGACTTTTCAAAAAAATTGTAGGCATGTTCAATCTGCTCGACAAATGCCTTCCCACAATAACGCTGCAGCACATCTTTTTTGGCATTTGCACAAATTTGAGTTCTATTTACTCTTTCCAAATAAATACTTTCCAGTGTTTCAAACCACTGCCCTGGTCTACATAAAAAACCATTCTCTCCATTTTTTATATTATTCCGATATGAATAAATCGGTGTGGCTACTGTGATTGTATCCACAAGGGCCGCTTCAAAATATTTCAGTTCTGATTTGCAGTTCGTAAAAGAATTGTTTACCAGCGGCACAATATTCACATCTACCTGAGCAATCAGTCTCTGTAATTCTATAAAATCCACCAATGGCGTAAAGCGAATCCGTCCCGCTTGGAGCAATGATTGCATTTCCTGAGGAAACTCCATAAAACCAACCACCTCCAGAATAATATCCGGATATTTATTGAGCAGTACCAGCAAATCTTTGTATATCTCTAAAAAGTCGTTGATGTGTGTAGGTGATCCGCTAAAATATCCAATGGCGAACGGGCGGGCATTTACAAGTTGTTGCTTTTGCTTGCTCAAAATCTCTGAAACCGCCAATTGTTCCCTATTTACTGAATTGGGTATTATTTGATACGGCTTATTGAATTTTTCCTGCAACTTTTTCCCCAGGTAATCGTTTGTTGAAAAATAACCGTCTGCAAGTGCTGCCGCCTGTTGAATACGCGCAATATTTGCAAACCAAAAATCACAGGCATATTCGTGTTCCAAGTCGATAGCAAGCGTATTGGCAAACGTATTCAACGCGTCTAAATCAAAAACTCTATCATCCACGTCAAAAACAACCGGTATCATCCGCTGCTTTGCCTTTTCCACCAGCCAGTTCAGTGTCGTTGTCCATTTGACACGAGTCATTACAATCATATCAGTCTGAGGAAGTAATTCTATAACGGTATGGTACTCCTGCTCAAAAAAACATACCGCTCCCCATTGTTCACTCTCGCACAATGCCTGCATTATATTATAACACCGGTAGCGAAATGTAGAGGTATCTGCCTCCCGATATAAAAGCACCGCCGCCTTTTTACCTTCACGCACAATCTGATAAAACTGTTTCAACCTCTGCGCCTGGGGCAGTTCCCAAGGCGTACTTTCATATGAGTCTAACTGCGGCAGCCTGATCATAACCATTCTCCCATTTTCGATAATGTTTCTTCCAAAACATCTGCCCAATTTCTCGGTATCGACATTTCTTCATAGTTTTTCTTTCGCAGCTCCAAATCGCATGCCAGTGCAACGCCCTGCCGCATAGTTTCCATAAACGAATTGGGCTCTAAATCCCCCATCAGCACATTTTTGCACTCGGAGAAGTACTGCTTATTCATACATTTATTGGTTACGACTACACCGCCGCTCACCGCCACGTCAAAAGGCGGATAACTGGGGTGAGGAGTGTACATCAGCGACAAAGCCAAATCCACCTCTGAAACAAAATCACGATATTCCTGCCAAGACATCAGTCCTGAATGCACTGGCCGCGTTCCATCGCTGAAAACGATATCCGGAATATCCTGGCCTGCACAGCAGATCTCCCACTCAGACGTATCAATAATTCCCTGCCGAATCGCCATATCCAGCAAAAAAACGCCATACGCAAATAAATTCCGCGGATTATTAGGCCTTGCATAGAAAAACAGGCGATACTTCTTTTTTAAAGAGATTCCTACTGGTTTGTAAAGCTCCTTGCTAAACGCAGGCTCAAAATAAACGCCATGTTCAACGATATTAGGTTCCGATTTTTTGAAATACTCCCACAAATAATGGCTATTAACAATAAAATCTATGTTCGGGTCGTGCATCACCTGACTGCAAAGCAAATGCTCAACGCCATGTGGATAGAAGAACGTCTCTACTTCCTGAATGATATAATAAAAACGCTTGCGCAGCGAGGTCTTTTCGATGGCCTTTGCACTCCACCAACTGGTCGCAAAAAAGATATCTTCAGAAGAAACGGACAATTTTGTTGCTTTTCGCCCATCTTCATCCCTGTCATAATCTGAATAGTATTCCACATTGTCAGGCGGAGTTAAATTGTTTAAGGCAAGAATATTCAGATAATCCTGCGGGTCTGCTGGTGCATTTCGTGTGATAAGGCGCAGACCTATTCCCCTTTTTTTTGCAAATTCTGTAGCTACAATCAGCGCAGTAGCCACACCACCCAATAGGCTGTTTTTTTCAATACTGTCCGTTACTAAGTTTAAGCGTGGCATTTTGTCAGATGACACAACAGTTGGGATAGGCTGCATTATGCGACACATTCTCTGCACATATTGCGCTGCCGGAATACCCTCTGTTTTTGCAGGCAATGGAATATTCACACTCTCTGTTGCCGGTGCTGGAACTGGGGCTTGAACAGGAGTCTGCAGACGACCCGTCAACTTTTTTATGCCGCTGACAAACCGTCTTCCGGGCCATGTCAGCCGCCAAAATGTAGAATTTACGATTTGGTCATGCACACTTTGAAGCTGCTGCTCATGTTCCCGAGCTGCCGCAAGCGCTATTGCTATCGCATCCCTTTCCCGCTGCGCCGCAGATGCTTCATTCTTTGCTTTTGCAGCCTTGTTTTGTTCTTCAAGAAGATAAGAATAGCTACTGTCAGCAAATTCCCGCACAACTTGACGCTGGCAATCTTTCCATTTTACAAATTCTGCGCGGCACGCCTCTAGTTCTTGTTCTTTATCATCTATTTGTTGTGTCAGCCCTGCAATATAGTCATCCTTATTGTCTATTACTTTCTTTAGTTCCATACGGTGCAGGCGAGCTGTGTGTTCATAGTCTTCAATGAGCCTGAGATACGTCTTTTCTTCCTTTTGGAACGCGATTGCCTGAGGAGACAAAAAAGAAAGATCTATGTTTAAATCGTGCAAAAATCCCTCCTGGGCAAAACGCTTGGCCCAATACTCCTGCTGTTGTACATTAAAATGGGATGGTTCTTTAAAATCGTCCGGGGTAGAGGAAAAAACAATTCGATTTGCGTGCGAACAAAGCATATGGATAAACGGCTGTGCGTCCTCTTCGTACAGATGTTCTGCCACTTCAATGGAAGAAATGCAATCAAATCGTTCCGGGAAATCTTTTGGGAAGTCTCTAACCGCGTCACATACACGACAATAAGGACGGATGTCCTCCCTTACTTGGCTAATGGCATATTCCGACACATCAACACCGTATGCATCCACTCCCAAGTCACGCAATGCCTCTACTAAATAGCCGTACGCACATCCCACATCAAGAAATGTCCTTGGCTGATAGATTGAATTTATTTTTTCCGCAATTTTCTGGAACTGTGGACACCAAAAATCTCGATCATTATAATCAGGCCCGCAACCATCCAGATAATACGCTGCACTGTAATATTTTCCCGCATTTTTTTTCTCCGTTATATTCATTCTTTGTACTCCTTTTCAAAGTGTTTTTCGTTCTTTTTGTAATTTTCCCCTAAAATATGCTTCTAACAAGTAGTTTTCATTTTTGTTCTTTTTAAAGGCACCTTACGGATAATGTTTACGCACAGCAGCGAATGCACTGAATTTCAAACAAAACACCTTTATTACAGTAAAATACGGATAGGAACGCCTAGTAGCCAGTCTAAAATTTCTCTGTTTCGTATCTAAGATATAATACGAAAAACAACGGCCAAATCTTACACCTCTTGGAATTATATATCCAAAAAAATTGTCATCCATTCTTTTGTTGCAACGCATTTGGTTTGAGTCTATTGCACCTACTGGATACTATGAAATTCGCATCCCCGAACAAATGGAATGAATCGTACAAAATTTGATAATTCATTAAAAAGCCTTCCTGGGCGTACCAGCATAACAATTATGGTGGACAAACGCACTAAAATCAATCTCTTATTGTATCTGCATGATAGCTTTGCCAGCAAGTTTCTGCATACGCGTTGCGCCTTGAGAATGGCATATCCCAACTCCTTGTAAAACTAAAACAAAGTTGCTGGTTGTTTTTTTCTGACCGTCATTTCACTTTTGATTACTCAACGGCTCGACTGCATATGATTCCCCTTAAATCCAAGATTTAAAATTTCTACTTAGCTTTTGTTAGCAGTTTTTTCGTCGTCTCTCTTATTTTTTTATTCGCTTTAATATATTTTTGATACACACCACAAACCGCCAGCAAACTGATTCTTCCACCTGTATGCAATAAGCATACAGGTCTTCTGCCGATGCCGCTTCAAAATCGACCGATTCTGGACCAGCCAGTTTCCGTAAGCCTGCGCCAAGCGTCCGCAATATGCGGCGTAAGATATGAGTAGCCCGCCATGTTGCGGAATTTGTCAGACCGATCGCCTTTATCCTCCAGGCCTCCCGATCTAGCCCTTCGTTGTTTTTTTTCGGCTGCCAAAACAATCCGTATACATCCTGTGCAGACAGCGGCAGTGTATATGCCGCCATTTTTTGAAACAGCCGGCCACGATAAGCCGCAATCTCGGCATCTCGTTTTGCAAATGCCGCTTCATCCGCCGGTACACGGAAAATACTGGTTGCCTTCTCTATGCCCCAAACAGGACTCTGGCAAATCATGCGCATCCACAAATCCCAGTCTTCTAAAGCATCCAACCCCGGGTCAAGCCCCCCGCAGCTCTGGTAAAGCTCCTTCCGAAAGACAACAGCTTGGATTGGAACAGGGTTGTCCGCCAAAAAATCTATAGGGCGGAGCGAGTCTTTCCCCACGTTTCTCTTCGATACAAATTCCATCCGCTGTGCAGAACGGCACCGCCCTTCCACAGCCATCGCGCACCAAAAGCCAGATTCCGGATGTTTTTCGATGGCATGTGCCATTACTTCCAGATGGTCGGCAAAAAAATAATCGTCATCATCCAGAAAGCATACATACTCTGTCTTTGCCCGTGCAACGCCCTCATTTCCAGCACGGCACCGGCCCCACCGAGCTTTTGCGGCCAAATAGGTTATATCCAGCCATGCTCGCGCCTCATCTACGACACTTTCTGCCTGCGGAACTTCGCCATCCTCGACCACAACTACTTTGAAAAAAGGATATGTCTGGTTGCGAAGGCTTTCCAGTGTAAAACGCAAAACTTCCGGCCTTTGGTAGGTGCGGATAACGACTGTAAATTCAACGTTCTTTTTCGGAAGCTGGTTCTGATAAAAAGCTCCCGCACGGGCAAACTCATAATCCAATCCTATAAACAGCGGCACAAAACCACTGCTCAACACGGTGCTCTTATAAAATGCCCTGTATTCGCTCCTCTTTGCATCAATGCGTTTTTCTTCCGCTTCCCATTTTTCTTTTATATCTTTTTTTATATGCGCCTGTGCTGCTTTCAGCAATTTCTTTCCGTCGCCGATCTGCTTTTGAGTCCCGTATTTATACAATAATACAAGGTTTCCAGACATACTGCCTATGATCTGCGCAGGTTTTTCTTCTCCGGGTTTTTGATAGGCATAATGCCATGTGATTGCCGCCGGTACATATTGCAGCCTGTAGCCCAGCGCACGGATGTGCCAGGAAAGATCGACATCCTCTCCGTACATGAAAATGCTCTCGTCAAAACCGCCCGTTTCTTCAAAAACACTGCGTTTCAGAACAAAACAGGCTCCGCTGATCCATGAGGTTTCCAATGTGACAGGGTCGTAGTACTTGGGATGCTCATAGGGAAACTGCCTCAGTTCGAAAGCAGCGGTTTGGGAGGAAGCCGTCCGAATCGCTGCTTCAAGTTTCAAAAATGCATCCGGGAATATTTCCGTATCTATGTTATAGAAAAAAATGAAATCTCCTTTTCCCGCGCGTGCCGCCGCATTGCTCCCTTTTCCAAAGCCCCCGTTTTCAGGCTGCCGCAAAATCTCAAACAAGCCAAAGCGGTCTGCATACATTTCTTTTTGTCGCTCCAATACCAGTATGGTATCATCTGTGGAACTGTTATCAGCAAAGTACAGATTAATACATTTTAAATCATACTCAGCTTTTGCAAGCGCACGAACACAGGCTGGAATCCACTTTGCCGAATTATATGTCACCATGCAAACATCAAATGTCATATTTCTTCTCCCGGAGATTTCTAATCACGGCTTTTCGCAGTGATATTATATTATAGCATTTCACAGAAAAAATGGAAAGCGTTTACACGTTGAGAAGCCTGTTTTAAAGGTTGTAACCCCAAACCACTTTCGCTGAAAGCGGGCGTCGCATGTGATTTTTCGCTTTCCCTGTATCGGATTTACTGTTTTCTGTGGATTTTTTGTAAAATATTGATATACTATCTTAAGCAGCACTTTAATGCCGAAAGGATGGATGGCGTGAGAGTCAAGTTTACACACAACAAATTTCGAATCGTTGCAGCAGCTTTGACGTGTCTCATTTTTCTTTTCCAACTGCCACAGATGTTTTTTCCCGCCGAGACCAGCAAGACGGGTGAATACAGTTCAACCTATACCGCCGCAGAAGCCGCCGCCTCCTGGGAAGCTGTTTTAAACGCTCAGCCGGATGCTGCCCATGAAGAGCTGCTTTTGGTGGAACAAAGCTTTTCCGCTTTGATCCGCCGCCCCCAAACACTGGAAATTCGTCTTCGGCCAGTTTATCCGCTTGAAAACAACGAGCTCTATGCCCTGCTCTATGACCCACGCGGAAATATCTTCATGCAGTCGGTGCTGCCTACTGATGAGCTTTCCCCCTACACCGGTATACAGCTGGAGGACGTTCCGCACTTGAAACCGGGGACTGAATACCGTTTGGTCCTCAGCAGCCGGGCTCCCTCGGAGGATTTCTCTCCTTTGGCTCTGCTCGACGCGGCTGGAGCGGACTGCATCATACACACCTCAACGCCGTTTGATGAGATTTCTCTTGATTTTTATGTACACGGCGTGCAGCTCCACCGAACCTATTTCGCCTACCTGCTGGCCTGCGCTCTGGGAAGCATACTGTTGCTGCTGCTGGAAGTCACGCTGAAAAAACGCGCGCTGCGCATCCTGAGTTATCTTGCCGTTGGCGGTGCCGTTATGCTGAGCAGCCTTGAGGCTGTACAGCTTTTGCAAGAGGCGCATATTTATACACTGCCTCCGCTTCCTTTTGTCCTGTCCTGCTTTATCTGGGGTCTTGTGTGCTGCTTTTTCTTTGCCGTCAGCACCCGTCTTTCATTCGCGGCTGCTGCCAGTTCCACTATTGTGATCGTTTTGGCACTTGCCAACCATTATACCTATCTGCTGCGGCATTCCATTCTTACACCTGCAGACCTTCTTGCTGTGGGTACCGCCATCAATGTTCTGGACAATTACCGGCTGGAGCTTTCTTTTCCCGTTATTATCTCCCTTTTCATCCTCTGGCTGGATATCGTTTCCAGCTTCACTCTGCTGCGCGTGCAGTATTACCGGCGCGGACTGTCCAAAAAGCGCTTACTCGCAGGCGCGCTCTGCCTGTTTGTCAGCTTTCTGGGTGTGCAGCCTCTTCGTTCGCGCGATTTCTTTCTTCGAAATGGTCTCGAGCCCGCTATGTGGGATCCTGAAACAACTCAGGCCTGCAATGGGTTCCTTGTAAATTTCACCGCGATGTACAGCTTTTCCCGCCCATCCGAGCCGCAGGGCTACAGCACACAGAAAGTAAAACAGATCGCGCAGCAATATCTCAGCGACTTGGCCGGCGATGCCTCGGGACCGAATATTATCTTTATTATGAACGAATCTTGGGCTGATTTTACACGTGCCGGCCAATTGGACACCTCCGAGCCCGTGACTCCTTTCATTGACAGTCTCGCCGAGAGCGGAGAGGCTGTTTATGGGAATACTGTCGTCCCTGTAGTTGGAGCGGGCACCTCCTGCAGCGAATTTGAAGCGCTTACCGGCGCCAGCTACTTTTTTGGACTTTCTTCGAACCCGTACGGGTTCTATACCTATCCAGGTATGGCCTCCAGCGCGGAGAATATGAAGCAGCTGGGATATCAGTCCCGCGCACAACACCTGATGCCTGCTGCCAACTGGGACCGTTCCAGCGGATTCCCCCGTCTTGGTTTCGAGGATTTTATCTCACTTGAAGACGTTGAGGATGTGGAAATATTCCGCGGACTTCCCACGGATGCCGCCAGCTATAAAGAACTGGTCCATATGTTTGATGCCGGAAACGGGCCACAGTATCTGTTCTGCATTACAGCACAGAACCATGGTGGTTATGATACAGGACTCGCTGTCAACAGCCAGTTGGAAATCCTTTCTCCTGCCGGTTCCTATCCCTGCGCGCAGGAATACCTGCGGCTTTTGCAAAAGACCGACGCCGCATTCGCTGAACTTGTGAATTACTTCCGCGCACAGCCGGAACCGACAATCATCCTGATGTTTGGTGATCATCTTCCGGCCGTTGAAGAAGAATTTTTAAATGCTACACTTCCGGAAAATGATATTTTTGCACTTTATACTACTCCTTTCATTCTCTGGGCCAATTATGACCTCGGCTTGGATAAGAGCGCATCAGAAGTCACAATGAGCAGCAATTATCTTTTCTCCTATTTATTGGAAACAGCGGATCTTCCGATGACGGGCCTGCAAAAAATGCTGCGGACGCTTTATGCAGAATATCCGGTCATTTCCGTAGCGGGAGTTCTGGACCGGGATGGGAATTATATCAACGCTGCTGCAGCGGCCGACCTGCCGTTGATCCGGGACTATAGTTATATGCAATACAACTATCTTGTCAAACACGCAAAAACAGCTTCTGAGTTTTATCAATTTCATCAATAATTTTCCGATGAAGAACATTTATAAAAGCGACGCTTTCCAAGGGATTATCCCGGAAAGCGTCGCTTTTTGGCGTGTTGCGTAAGAATGTTTTCTTACGCCAATACGCCTTTAGAATTGTGTATTTGGTTTCCTTTATTCCACTACTGCTCTTTACAGAGCACAGGCTGCATCGTATGCGGTTTTGATGGCATTGGAAATGTCCGCCGCCTTATCCGCACAGTCGCCCACCCGCACCACGGGTATGCCTGCGTTTTCCAGCGCCGATGCATCGAATGCAGCAGGACGCGCCCCCACGGCCATTACCACATAGTCGCAAGGGATGAGCACTTCCCCGCCTTCTTTGTCTTCACAGACAAGTGTATCCATTGTGATTGCTTTCACCGTATGGCCCGGATACTGCTCTACGCCCAGCGTCTTGTAGTTTTCCATCAGCGTGGGAAGGATCGTAGTGCTCTCACCCGCGGCAATCTTATCCATCATCTCCACAATGGAGACCTTACAACCGTGTCCGGCCAGATATTCGGCAGTCTCGCATCCCACCATACCGCCTCCAATGACGGCCACGCGTCCATAGACCTGTTGTTCGCCTGCCAACACGGCCCAAGCGTCGGCCACATTCGGGCCGTTCTTGCCCGGGATGGGAGGTGCAAAGCTGGACGCCCCCACAGCTACGATCACAGCGTCCGGCTTCGTGTCCAAAATGTCCTCCGCAGACACTTCAGCCCCAAGGCGCAGTGTGACTCCCGCTTTGCATACAGCATGCGTCAAGTCCAATACGGCGCGGCGCATTTCTTCCTTGCGGGGCGGTACGCTGGCAATGTTTAACTGTCCGCCTAACTCTGGTGCGCGTTCGAACAGCGTGACGCTGTGCCCGCGCAGAGCGGCCACGCGCGCGGCCTCCAAACCGGCTGGTCCGCCGCCTACAACCGCAACATTTCTTTTCTCTGCAGCAGGCGTGATAGAACGGGTTCTCTCGTAACCGTTTTCCGCATTGAGCACGCAGGCCAGGAATGCACGGTTCTGGATGTTATCCGTACATCCCTTGTTGCACGAAATGCAGCGTCGGATATCGCACGCACAGCCCGACTGCGCTTTGTTCGGCCAATCCGGGTCGCACAGGAGCGGGCGGCCCAAACCGATGATATCCGCCTTTTCGCTTTCTACGATCCGCTCTGCCATAGCGGGGTCGATAATGCGCCCTACCGTGCTGACCGGAATAGACACAGACTCCTTCACCTGCCCGGCAATGTCCGCAAAAAAGCCGTAGGGCTGTACGCCCATAGGCGGGATGGTATCCGCCATATTGCCTGTATGATTGGCCTGCGCCACATGAAGCATATCCACGCCGGCTTCCTCCAGCCAACGGGCAAATTTCGGAGCGTCTGCCGCATCCACGCCGCCTTTGCCGCGTTCCGGCGTCACGACGGCAAATTTGTAGTCAATGACCATCTCCGGCACCGCCCGTTTGAGCGCCCGCACCAACATGATCGCAAAGCGGGTACGGTTTTCCAAACTGCCGCCAAATTTATCGGTACGATGGTTCATGCGTGTGCTGCACAGACATCCCACCAAACGGTCGCCATGTACCTGGACCACGTCCACGCCCGCCTTCTGCGCGCGCTGCGCACATGCACATATTTTGTCGATGATGGAAAGCAGCGTCTCTTCGCTCACCTCGTCAGTAAAAAACTGCATATCATGGTGCAGCCGGGCACGCACCTCTTCCATTTTCCCTTGGGCGAAAAGCGCGTTGACCGCATCGCAGTCGTATTCCGGATGAAAAATCTGGACGCCCAGCTTTGCTCCATAGGCATGCACACTGTCTGCAAGCAAACGGAAACTTTCAATCTGGCTGTCATCAAACAGCTTTGGCGTGGGAGAAAAACTGCGAATGGGCGCAACGTCGCCCAGCACGATGTATCCCACACCGCCCTGTGCCAGACGGGTATAGAACGCGCGGCTCTGTTCCCCAATGCTGCCGTCCCGTTCCTCATAGCCCGTGGTGAGCGGCGGAAACATGATACGGTTCTTCAACGTTATTCCGCCCACTGTTATCGGCTGCATGATTTTCATTTCCATTGTTGTTTACCTCCCTGCAAATGTCCCCCACAGGAGATCCTGCAGGGGTATTTTTCATAAATTGTCTTGAATGAACTTCCAAATTGCCTGTTCGCAGGCTGTGCGGGACGGAATGGTGGCGAAATTGTGGCCTCCGCCCGAAACACGTACAAACTCAGCCGCCTGGTACAGCCCTGCATAACGTTTACAGCTTTCGTCATCCACCAGTTTATCATCATCTGCCCGGATGACGATGACAGGACCGTTGTAGCCTTTTGCCTCTTCAAATGGATCCGGATGCGCCGCCATGTTGTAGTTGAAGGCCATTTTGTAAACAAGCCCCTCCAGGTCAGCATAATCTTTTCCGCTCTGCGTCACTATATCGGCCCGCCGGGCACAGCCATACCACATGCCCGCGCCCGGGCACATCAGGATCAGCCCGTGCGGCCGCAGACGCGGCGCGATGCTGGCCGCCACATAACCTCCCATGCTCTGCCCGGAAAGGAATACACGCCGTGAATCCACATAAGGCTGTGCGCGCACCCAGGCGTATAGATCAGCCGCGTCGCTGTGCAGGCCATCGAACGTCATGTCCGAAAATTCGCCGTCACTCTCTCCGCAGCCATAGAAGTCGAACCGTGCGCAGCCCACTCCGTGGTCTGCCAGCATGCGTGCCATATGCGTGTGCAGATACTTGTACCCGGATGCTGAACCTGCAAAGCCGTGCAGATTCAGCATAAAAGGTACCGGCTCGTTCGTCTCAGGCAGCGTCACAATGCCGCGCAGCGTACAGCCCACCCGGTTCTCCATGGATACCTGCAATGTTTTCATGGACATTGCTCCCCGTCTGTTTCCACGGCCGACGCTTTTTCTGCACGGCGGGCTTTCAGCTGCTCCAGCATTTCGGTCGTTTTTGCCTTTGTCAGCGGATAGACAAAGAACAAAATTGCAACCGCGACACCATAACCCAGCACATAAATGCCTGTGTAGGACTTCCAGATGGCGTTGCTTACTTCAGCCGTCTGCACCGCCCCCTCAGCCACGTTGTAGCCGATGAATCCCAGCACAAAACTGGAAAGACTCCCGGAAACAGCGCTGGCCAGCTTGCGAAAAAATGAATAAGTAGAGTATACAATGCCTTCGTTACGCTCACCGGTCTGAAGCTCATGATAGTCGATGGAATCGTTCACCATGGCCCAGATGAGCACCTGCATACCGGATGCACCCAGATAGCAGACGCCATTGATGACGATGAACAGTACGGGATTGTGGATGGGGAAAAAGAACAGAAGCGCGAACACAGCTGCCGCAAAGCCTGCGCCCCAGCAGCACCATTCCTTTTTGCCCAGTTTATCGGCCAACGGTTGTGTAATGGCGAACGTGATGAGTGAATATAGTACGCTCAAACCACCGGAGACAGCCATGATTTTAACATTCCCGAAGTAATCCTTGAACAGATAGGTGTTCAGACCGTTGACGACGGAAGCGCCGATCATACCCACAAGGCTGAAAAACATTACGCCCAGCAGCGCCTTGTTTTTGGCGATTTCCTTGATGACGTGCAGGTAATTGAGCTTCTCACCTTTCGGGCGTTCCGGTACGGCTACGCGTTCTTTGCACCACACACAGGTGATTTGCAGACACAGGAGGCCGATAAGAGCAAATACCGAAGCCAGCATCAAAAAACGGCCCGCCACCGGCTTATTGTCTACATACAGTACCAGAGGACCAACCATAACGATGACCGTCATAAAAATGGTACCGCCCAAACTGCGGTAACGGGAAAGCGCTGTGCGGTGGCGCACATCATCCGTCATAACGCTGGAAAGCGTACCAAACGGCACATTTACACAGGTGTACAGCGCCTCATACAGAACATAGGTAACAAACATGTAGGCAAGGCGCAGTCCATAGGCCAAATTGCTCACATTGACAAAGCCCAGGATGCACAGCACCGCCATGGGAAACGAAAAGGCCCGTATCCATGGAATGAACTTTCCTCCCTTTGTCGCCTTGCGGGAATCCACGATCGCACCTATGATAGGGTCATTGACAGCGTCCCATATCTTTGTGATCAGCATCAGGATACCGATGTGGAACGGGTTCACCTGTAAAATCAGTGTGTAGAATACGGACAGGTACATTGCGCGGAACTGCTCCGTACAGCAGCAGCCCAGATCGCCCAGAGTATAGCCGAGCTTATCCCTCATGGAAAACGGTCTCATAATATCCTCCTTTTTTCTCTGCCCCGGTGCTTTTGGCCGGAGAAGCTTCTTTACGGCTCTATTATAAAAAGGAGGGCACAAAAATCATATCCAAAAATTGATTGAAAACTATCTAAAATTGATGTACTATACAATTAATCCAATTTTTTTTAATACCGAGTTAGAATTCCACCTTTTTTTTACAACCAGGAGGCAAGCAGATGCTGGATTATGCTGTAAAAACAATGTGCTTTGATGCTGCCTGTACAAAGCAGCTGTTCTCGGGGCGTTATTACAGTATTGTATTGGTAACACGCGGCACAGCGCGGTTTCACTGGGAAGCGGAGCGTTGGATATGCAGCACCGAGGATCTGTTTCTCTTCAAGCCTGGAGAAGGCGCTGTAATGGTTTTTCCGGGCGGGAAGCTTCCTCTGGAAATGCTGTGGATACAACTTTCCCCCGAGGCCCTGGCTGCGCTCTCTGATGAAGCAACGCAGCTTGAGGCGAGCTTCAACGTGGTGCCCTTCCGGCGCATCGCTGTGCGGGCAGACAGTGAGATATCCATGCTCATCAAAAGCCTGGCACGCCGCATGGTCACGCTGCCGCAGGAGCATGACAGCTTTGCCAGCGCACTGTTTGAAGAGAGCTTGCTGAAGATGTTCGTCATCCTTGTGCTGCGCGCCTGTATCCACGCGGAGCAGCACCGCGCGCAGGGCAGCCGTAAACATCTGATGATGGACGAGCTGTTCGTGTACATCCGTACCCATATCACGGAAGAGATCACTCTGGCGCAGCTGGAGCAGGTATTCTATATCAGCCGGTTCCATATTGCACGGGAATTCAAACGCCAGACAGGACAAACCCTGCATAGCTATATCGTCAAAACCAAACTGGACCTGTGCTGTCATTATATCGAACAGGGGCGTCCCATTACCGAGGTGTACCGGCTGGGAGGATTTGGCGGATACAATCATTTTTTCCGCGCATTCAAGCAGGAATACGGCATGACACCCAAGCAATATTTTCGTTCGGTACAAAAGGATGCGCATGCGTAGAAACACAGCCTCATGCGCTCCCCTTTGTGATTCTCCATCTTTCCGCAGAGATACAAAACTTGGTTACGCGTTCCTCTCCTTTTCATCCCTCCTTAAAAAAGCACTTGACTTGGAGTCAACTTTAAGCTGTATAATACTGACACGCTTCGAAAAACAGAATCACAGTTTTCATCCCCCGTTAAGGCTGTGGTTCACATTTCGGAAGCGTGCAAAAGAGGCAGCACTGCACCCGAGTATATAAACAGGAAGAAAACTTTATGGATATGAACAAAACATTGGTTGCCTATTTTTCCTGCACCGGAACCACCCGCCGAGCCGCGCAGGCGCTGGCGGCCGCCGTGGACGCCGATGTTTACGAGATTCGTCCGCAGATCCCTTATACGCCCGCCGATCTGGACTGGAGAAATAAGAAAAGCCGCAGCTCCGTCGAAATGAATGACCCGGGTTTTCGTCCCGCACTGGCAGATAAAAATGCCGCCATAGACGCATATAATACGATTTTCGTCGGTTTTCCGATTTGGTGGTATGTGGCACCGACCATCATCAATACGTTTCTGGAAACCTATGATTTCTCAGGGAAAAGGGTCATTCTGTTTGCAACTTCCGGCGGCAGCGGATTTGGGAAAACAGCCGCCGCTTTGAAAAAAAGCCTTTCTCCTGATGCAGCCCTTGTGGAAGGAAAACTTCTGAACACCGGCCTTTCTCCGGCCGATTTACGCGCTTGGTGCCAAAGCTTAGCGCTGTGATATCCTATTCTCCCAAAAACAGCAGGCACCGAAAAATGCGATGCATTCCGGTGCCTGCTGTTTTTATTCGTTTCTGAAAATTGTAATTTCAAGCCGCTCCGAAGGCTTGCTTTAAAGCATTCATTCCCCGAAAAATTCTTCTTCCACACACATACAAAGCGCATGGTACACCGGCAAGTGGTACTCCTGGATCTTGAACGTTTCCACGCCTGGCACTTTGATGCAGACGTCACACAATGACGCCATCTTCCCTCCGGTATGCCCCGTCAAACCGATTGTTTTCACATGCAAGGCGCGGGCAATGCCGATCGCGTACAATACGTTGGCCGAATTGCCGGAAGTGGAAATTGCCAAAAGCACATCTCCCGGTTTTGCTTGGCCGAGCACCTGCTGTGCAAACGCCAAATCCGGCGCCTGGTCATTCGCATAAGCCGTCGTCAGGCCTGCTTCGCTGACAAGGCTGATAGCCGGCAGTGCTCCCTGCAGGTTTTCGATGCAATACTCTGCCATTTCCGGACAGGCTTCCCGCAAACGCTTCTGCATATTTTCATCCAGCTTTCTGGGAAGCACGAACCCTTTCATCAATTCGCCCACAATATGCAAACTGTCTGAAGCGCTGCCTCCGTTGCCGCAAACCAAAAGCTTTCCCCCGTTTTGATAACAGGCGATCATCTGCTGCGCAGCCGCTTCCACCTCTGCCGCACAGCACATCAAAGCAGGATATCTCTTGGACAAATCATTCAAATGCTCTTTTGCAGAAGATTTCATGGCTTTCTCCTTCACATTTCTATCGAATCTCACCGTCTTTCAAGCGGTTCATGTTTTTAAGTATACCATTTTTCCTTTTTCTTTTCCAGCATCATCTTTTTGAAAAAGCGGAACGGTCTTCCCATCCTGCCGGAGGAAGCCGCTGTAAGCCTGAACGCGGAAAATGAATCCGCTGTTTCGGCCGCACCCTCTCCCTCTCTGTACAAAACAAGCCGTTCTCATCATAGCACATCGCATGCGGACCATTGCCGGCGCGGACCTTATCGCCGGGCTGAGGGAGCGCCGGCAAGGCGCTCCCGATGAACGGATGCGCGCGGACGGCTCCTGGCCGGCACAAGACAGAACTGCGGCCGCACGTCGCAGACTGGGAGCTAAAATGAAACACACTGCAAAAAGCGGGACCTTCCCAAAAGAAGGTCCCGCTTTTATCTCGCCGCTACGCGTTTGCAAAGGCGGAGAACGCTCTGTAAGTCATATATACATCCAGCTTGGAGACAAGTTCAAAGGGCGAATGCATGGAAAGCACCGGCACGCCGATGTCTACCACGTCGATGTCGCGGTTCGCCACATATTGGGCCACGGTTCCGCCGCCGCCGAAATCCACCTTGCCAAGCTCGCCGGTCTGCCACAGCACATCCGCCCGGTCCAGAATGTCTGTTACATAGGCCATCATTTCCGCGGAAGCGTCATTGGTGCCGTATTTGCCGCGGGAACCGGTGTATTTTGTCACCACCACACCACGGTTCAGGTACGAGGCATTGCGTTTCTCCAGCACGTCCGGGAACGTGGGGTCGAACGCCGCGTTCACATCCGCAGACAGGCATTTTGCATTTTGGAGCATCAGTTTATAGTTTGCGCCCTGTGCGTCCGCAAGATAACCCAGGAAATGGAACACAAAATCGCTCACAAGGCCGGTGGGGCCGTCGGAGCCCACTTCTTCCTTGTCTGCCAGAATGCATACCGTAGTGTATTCCGGTTCCTTCACCCCCAGTTCCGCCTGCAGCGCGGTATAGGCGCACACGCGGTCATCGTGGCCGTACGCGCCGATCATACTGCGGTCAAAGCCCACATCCGACGCCTTGACGGCCGGAACGGCCTCCAGCTCCGCGCGGGTAAAATCACGTTCGGTGATGCCGTATTTCTCGTTCAGGAGCGTCAGCGTATACAGCTTGACGCGCTCTTTCAGCTCTTTGTCCGCATAAGGCAGCGAGCCGACCACGATATTCAGCTCCTCGCCCCGCAGACCGTCCGCCAGCGTGCGTTTATTCTGCTCTGCGCCCAGGTGAGGCAGCAGGTCCGTCACGCAAAACACAGGGTCTCCCGCTTCCTCGCCCAGGCGGACTTCCACCTTGGTGCCGTCCTTGCGGTACACTACACCGTGCAGGGACAGCGGCGTGGCTCCCCACTGGTATTTGCGAATCCCACCGTAATAATGCGTCTTGAACAGCGCGATGTCGCTGTCCTCGTACAAAGGATTCGGTTTGAGGTCAAGACGCGGGGAATCAATGTGCGCTACCATCAAACGCACGCCCTCGTCCAGCGGGCGCTTGCCCAGCGTAGCCAGAAGCATGGCCTTGCCGCGGTTGTTGTAAAAAACCTTGTCACCGGCTTTATATGTAACGCCCGTGCGCTGCATCGGCCGATAGCCCGCCGCCAGCGCACGGCGTTCCACCTCGGCAGCCGCCTCCCGCTCAGTCTTGGCCGCGTCCAGAAACGCCTTGTAGTCCACACAGAAGCGCTCGGCCTCCGCAACCGCGTCCGGCTGTTCATCCGCAATATGCGGCTGTGTGAACGTCAGTTTTTCCTGCAATTCCTTGCCCAGGCTCTTTTTTTCTTCCATTGTTTACACTCCTTCATCCTGCGCATAAAGCGCGAGATATTTTTGATAATTTTTATTGACCTTATGCACGTACAGGTTCATCTGCTCATAGGGAAATGCCGTAAGAGTTTTTCCATCCGCAGAATATTCCGCCTTCTGCAGCAGACTGTCCACAAGCCCCATGCCGCTGTGGTACGCCGCCGCCGCAGTGGAAAAATCCCCGTCATAGCGTGCAAGGCAGGTCGCAAGCAGATATGTGCCGAAGCGGATGTTCACCGCCGGGTCGAACAGATCGTCGAAAGTAATCTCCTCGCCGGGCGCGATCTTGGATTTGATCCACAGGAACGTCTCGTCTGTGATCTGCATCAGCCCCCGTGCCCCCACCTTGGATTCCGCCTCCGGCTTGAAGCCGCTTTCAGTACGGATGATGGCATACACCTTATTCTCGTCCACTCCGTACTCTGCGGCATACTGCTGCACCAGCGCGGCATAGGTGCGCGGATATGCCATTTCCTCCACGGCGCGCACCGCGTCCTTTACGAAAAAAACACCCGCCAGGCACAGCACGACAGCCAGCACGATATAGATATTCCGGTTATGTTTTTTCTTTTGTTCCATTCGTCTCCTTTGCGAGCAGACGTTCCAGCACCGCCTGCGCCGCCGCGCGCAGATGCCGCCCGTCTCCCGTATTCGCTATGATATAATCTGCCGCAGCACGCAGTACGTCCTCCGGCGTCTGTGCCGCAAGGCGCATACGCGCCGCCTGCTTGGAAATGCCGTCCCGCAGCACGATACGGGAAATAGCTTCCCGCTCGGGCGCGGTAACGACGATGATCGCATCGCAGTATTGCTCGAATGCCTCTCCCACGATGACCGCACCGTCCACAAACACGAACGGAACGCCCGTGCTTTGTGCCGCAGCCACGCCGTCCAGCAATTCCCGGATAATGGCGGGATGTGTGATATCCGTCAGCCGCCGCGTGCCCTCCGGTGTGGCAAAGGCCCGGGCCGCCAGGCAGCCCCGGTCCAGCGTGCCGTCCGGCAGAAGGATGTCCGAACCGAATGCATCGCACAACTGTGCAAGGCAAGGCCCGCCGGGACGCGTCACCTCACGTGCTGTCCGGTCCGCATCCAGTACAGGATATCCCAAAGACCCATAATAGGCCGAAACCGTGCTTTTTCCGGAGCCGGAGCGCCCTGTAATGGCAATCACCTTCACAGCCTACACCTCCACCACACGGAACGCCGCCGCGCGCAGCAAACGGTTGTAGACAGCCATAGCCACGCCCTCCTGCGCCGGGCAGCGGGCAAACACCGTTTTTGCACCGCGTGCATCCAGTTCACGCAGGGCTGAAAACAGCGCGTGCGCCTGCTCGTCCGGCTTGTCTGCGCGCCCGTATGTCACGCAGGGGCACGGCAACGCCGGTTCCTCCCCTGTAAAGCACAATGCATATACACCATCCGCGCAGTGCGATTTCATATATTCTTTATATGCATCAAAGCTGCCTTTTAGGATGGTTACGTCCGCCTTGGGCGCGTAGTGCTTATACTTCATGCCGGGAGAAGCCGCGCGTTCCCCGTCTTTCAATTTGTGCAGCACTGCGTCCGAAAGCGCCACAGTACAGCCCATTGCATCTTCCAGCTGCTCTTTGGTGATATACCCCGGACGCAGCAGCACCGGCTGTGCTCCTGCCAGAGAGATCACCGTAGACTCCACCCCCACGCTGCACGCGCCGCCGTCCAGGATCAAAGGGATCTTGCCCTCCATATCCGCCAGCACGTCTGCCGCTGTTGTGGGGCTTGGGCTGCCGGAAAGGTTTGCCGAGGGAGCCGCCAGCGGCACGCCCGCTGCACGGATGACCGCCAGCGCCACCGGATGGCTGGGCATGCGCACGGACGCCGTATCCAGCCCCGCGCACACGGAGTCCGCCACCGTTTTGCTGCGGGGCAGTATGACCGTCAGCGGGCCGGGCCAAAACGCCTCCGCCAGCCGGTAAGCGGCGCCCGGCACTTCGCGCACCACCATAGGCAGCATGTCCAGAGATGCGATATGGGAAATGAGGGGATTATCCTGTGGACGGCCTTTGGCCGCGAATATTTTCGGCACCGCCTCGTCCGAAAGGGCGTTGGCCGCAAGGCCGTACACGGTCTCGGTGGGAATGCCCACCACCTCGCCCGCCCGCAAAAGGCGCGCGGCCTCAGCGACAGACGCCGCGCCGGCTTGTTTCAAACAGGTATGCAAAATTCATTCCTCCGTGGAAGCCTTCAGCTTTTCAGCCTGATCGGCCGTTACCAACGCATCGACGACCTCATCAAGCACGCCGTTCAGGATCGTATCCAGCTTGTAGAGCGTAAGGCCGATGCGGTGGTCCGTCAAACGGCCCTGAGGATAGTTATAGGTGCGGATACGCTCGGAACGGTCTCCCGTGCCCACCTGGCTGCGGCGTTCCGCCGCAATTTTAGAATCGTGCTCGGCCTGTTTTTGCGCCAGCAGACGGCTGCGCAGCACCTTGAGCGCCTTGTCCTTATTCTTGTACTGGCTTCGCTCGTCCTGACATTCCACGACCATCCCCGTGGGCAGATGCGTGACGCGGATCGCTGATGAAGTTTTATTGATGTGCTGGCCGCCCGCGCCCGAGGAACGAAACGTGTCGATCTTCAGGTCAGCCGGGTTGATGTCGATCTCGACCTCCTCGGCTTCGGGCATTACGGCTACAGTTACGGTAGAGGTGTGTACGCGGCCCTGTGTCTCTGTCTCCGGCACGCGCTGTACGCGGTGCACGCCGCTTTCAAATTTAAGGCGGCTGTACGCCCCCTCTCCCTCGATGGAGAAGCTCACTTCCTTCATACCGCCCAGCTCTGTCTCGTTGGCGTTCAGCACCTCATATTTCCAGCCTCGCGTTTCGGCATACATCGTATACATGCGGAACAGACTGTGCGCAAACAGGGCGGCTTCTTCGCCGCCCGCGCCGCCTCGGATCTCCACAATGACGCTCCGGTCATCATTTTCATCCTTGGGCAGCAGCAGGATCTTAAGCCGTTCCTCCAGAAACGCCATTTTTTCCTTGTTTTCTTCATATTCAGCCTGCGCGAGCTCTTTGAATTCAGCGTCCAGCCCACCTTCGTCCAACATTTCCTTTGCTTCGTCAAAGGCGCCTTTTGCCGCATCATAAGCGTCGTAGGCCTCCACGATGGGCGTCAGGTTTTTATAGTCTTTCATCAGGCTGCGGTACAGCTCGTTGTTGTTGATGACGGTGGGGTCCTGCAATTGATTGTTGATCTCGTCATAACGGTTGCGCACAGCCCTGAGCTGTGTAATCATATCCATAATAAAAACGCTCTCCTCTTATCGCTGTTTCAAAACTGCTTTTGTACGGCAAAGGAAAGCGCGGCTAGAGCGGCAAAGCCTCGCGCACCACTTTTTTGATGTTTTTTTCAATTTTGCTGCGCGGCACCATGACCTCCCGTCCGCATTTGGTACAGCGGATACGGAAATCCATTCCCACGCGCAGCACAGCGAAAGTGCTGTTGCCGCAGGGATGCGGTTTTTTTGTGATGATGCTGTCGCCCACCTGAACGTCCATGCTGTTTTCTCCCGTCAAGATAACTTCCATGCGCCGGCCGCCCATTTTTGGGGAATGCCGAGTGCTTAAATATTATATATCAAACCGTCCCGTTTAGCAAATATTCCCGCTTGTGTTCACATATATTTTACCAGTGCGCCCCTTTCCGGCCGTCCCAAACACTCTGCCCGCGGGACGGCCCTTTGCCCGGCGCGCGAATGGAAGCATGAAGGACGGTTGGAAACATGGAATATCGTGCTGAGGGAGCACAGCGCTTCCCCACAAGCTACACTCTGGACGCCCTGCGCCGCGCCATGACTGCGGGCGACATCCTGGAGAGCCGTGCGCTCTCCTTCGACAGCGAAAAGCGTCTGCATTTCCGGCTGGGCGAGATCGAAGCCATAATGCCCTACGAGGAATGCGCCGACGGTGTGCGCGAAGGCGCGGTGCGCGACATCGCGCTGATCACACGCGTGGGAAGGCCCGCGTGCTTTACGGTCATGGAGATCGACGAACAGGGGGCCGCGCCTGTGGCGCTGCTCTCACGCACACAGGCGCAGCAGCGCTGCAAAGCCGAGTATCTCGACCTGCTTCTGCCCGGCGACATCCTGCCCTGCCGGGTGACGCATCTGGAGAGCTTCGGTGCCTTTTGCGACATCGGCTGCGGGGTCCCGGCACTTCTTCCCATCGACTGTATGTCCGTGTCCCGTATTCAAAGCCCGGCCGACCGTGTGCACGAAGGCCAGGATATCCTGTGTGCCGTAAAAAGCCGGGACACCGAAGGGCGTATTGTGCTGACGATGAAAGAGCTGCTGGGCACCTGGCTGGAAAACGCCGCCGCCTTTGCCGCCGGTGAAACAGTGGTCGGCCTGGTGCGCAGCGTGGAGCCCTACGGTGTGTTCGTAGAACTCGCCCCAAATCTCGCGGGGCTGGCCGAGGCCGCTCCGGGGCTTGACTGCGGCCAACTGGTGAGCGTATATATCAAAAGCATCATTCCCGAAAAAATGAAAATCAAGCTGGTGGTGCTGCATGCTATGCGGGACGAGACCTTCGCCTTTCCGCTGGAATACCGCCTGCACGCCGGACATATCAGGCGGTGGATATACTCCGTGCCGGGCGCGGCCCGCGTGATAGAAACGATATTTGATGGCTGAAAGCCTTGCCGCGCAGTGCTGCCTCACTGCCGCGGCGTTGTTTTTCCTCGCCTTATCCGCCGTCTTTCGCTTTACTTTTCGGCCCCGGCGCGGTATGATTAAAATAAAGTATCGCATCCTTGCACAAAGGATATCACCGGGAGGGACACCATGGCGGGAAACGCTTTTACCGCCGGCGTAAAGCCGGGCGGGCTCACTACATCCACCGAAATACGCATCCTGCTGTGCTATCTGATCCAGCACGCGGGCACGCCCCTCTCCCAGGGAGAGCTGGAGACCGCGCTGCTTGGCGAAGAGCTTGTGAATTATTTTGAGCTTGCCAGCAATCTTTCGGATCTGCTGGAACAGGGCTTCGTGCGCGAGGAAAACGGGCGTTATACCATTCTGCCCGCAGGCGCGGACATCGCTGAAGCGCTGGCCGACGACGTGCCCCGCAGCGTACGGGACGCGGCCGTGCGCGCCACTCTGGCCGCGCAGCAGTTTGCACGCAAAGAGGCCCAGCATCACGCTCAGATCACGCCCGCGGCCTCCGGAACGGGTTACAATGTGCAATGCAGCATCCGCGATATGGAGAGCGACGTGTTCTCCTTCTCCCTTTACGTTCCGGATAAGCTGACGGCCAAACTGGCCCGCGCGCAGTTTATTGAAAACGGAGACGGCATCTATAAGCTGATGCTGGCTGCGCTGACGAGCAACGACGCGCTGGTTGCGGAACTTCTGAAAAAGAGCACGAATCTTTGAGCCGTGCGGCACAGGCAAAACCACACCGGCGGGAAAAATCCCGCCGGTTTTTGCCGCGGAACAAAAGCATGTCCTTTGACAGCCCTATATTCCCAAGCCGCCCGCAGCTTTTCCACCTGTTCCTCCTTCCCCTATTGACAAAACCGTTCCGGCCTGTTAATATGAAGTCAACTTCATAAGAAGTAAGCTTCACATCCGGAGGAACGCATGAAAACAAAACTGAAAGAGCTGCGCACCGCCGCAGGGCTTACGCAGCAGCAGCTTGCCGACCGGACGCATGTTTCCAGCCGGACGATCATCTCCATCGAAAAAGAACAATACAGCCCCTCGCTGATGTTGGCATACCGGCTGGCACTGGTGTTCGGCGTGACCGTGGAGGAATTGTGCTGTCTTGCGGAAAACAAGAGCATGGAGGACGCTGTGTATGAAAACCTGTAAACGTTTGGCCTATACCCGGAAAATTCAATGGCGCATCCGCGCTCTTTGGCTGCTGCTTACCGGAATGCTCGTGTACATGGTGCTTATCGCGGAGCTTGGCGGCGGAGACTCGCGCATGATGACGCCGCTTGCCGACAAATTCAGCCGCATCGTGTTCTTCGGCGGGCTGGGCTATGTCATCGGACGTATTTGCAAAAATAAACAGCTGCTGCGAAGCAGGCAGCTTCTGCAGCAGCAGATGAAAACGGAACTGGACGAACGCAACCAGTACCTGCACGACAAAAGCGGCGGCATTGTGGCGGACATCCTGCTCGCCATCCTGCTCTTTGTCACGCTCACCGCGTCGATGTTCGACATGGCGGCTTTTTACACGGCATTTTCCGTGCTGGCCGCCGCCATCCTTCTGAAAGCTGCGGCGTACTGGTTTTACAGCCGTCAGGGCGGTGAACGCCCGCTCTGATGATCCTGGTAAACCCGGCGGCACGCTTCCGAATCCGGAAACGTGCCGCTGGGTTTTGTTTTTTCGGCTGTTCTTTATTTCCACAGTCCGAGCCGCTGTTTTAAAGCCTGGGCGGCACCTGTGCGGCCGCCTCGTCCTCAAGGCGGCGCAGCAGCGCCTGCACAGCCTGCACGGCTTTTGCAAGGGGTGCTTTCTCCTTTACCGTCTTATCCCTTGCGGCGAGTTCAAAACAGCCTTCTGCGCAGTTGCGCGGGCTGACGATCACGCGCACGGGTATGCCCAGCAGGTCCGCGTCTGCAAACATCACGCCGGCGCTCACGGTGCGGTCATCGTACAGCACCTCTACACCGTTTTTCTGCAGCGATGCGTACAATGCATTCGCCGCCGCTTTTGTTCCGGCGTCATCCGCCCGCAGGCAGCACAGATGCACCTGCCAGGGTGCGATGGCCAGCGGCCAGACGGGGCCGTGGTCGTCGTGCCGGACCTCGCACACGCATGCGGCCAAGCGGCCCACGCCGATGCCGTAGCACCCCATTACAGGCGTTTTTTCCGTACCGTCCGCATCAACATAACGCATGCCCATGGCCTGTGTATACTTGGCGCCCAGCTGAAAGATATTGCCCACCTCTACGCCGCGAGACACCCGAATGGCAGGCCTGCCGCACACCGGACACACACCGCCGTCCGGCAGCTTGGCAAAATCGTGATATTCCACCGTTCCGCAGTCCCGTTCAAGCTGCAGGCCCGTACTGTGGAATCCCTGCCGGTTTGCCCCGCAGACGAGATTGCCCGTGCCCTGCAGGGATGTGTCATACAGCACCGTCATCCCGCCGCACAGCCCCACCGGACCGATAAAGCCCGCGCAAAGGCCACTTTCCGGCGTAATAGCCGCCGGCCGGACATCGCAGCCCAGATAATTGGTCAGCTTGGTCTGGTTCGCCTCCAGGTCGCCCCGCAAAAACAACACCACATAGCTGCCATCCGTCTCCTTTTGGTATACCACAGCCTTGCAGCACTGCGCGGGTATGACATGCAAAAAGGCGCACAACGCCTCAATGGTGTGCGCGTCCGGTGTTTCCACCGTCTGCAGCGGCTGCAAAACTGCGGGCGGCTCATTGTGCGCCACACAGGCCGCAGCCTCCACATTGGCACGGTAGCCGCAGGCGCCGCACACCGCCACGGAATCCTCCCCGGCGGGCGTCAACAGCATGAATTCATGGGAAAGGCTGCCGCCCATCATACCGGAATCCGATGCAACGGAAACCACCTCCGGCAGGCCTGCCCGGGCAAAAATGCGCTCGTAGGCGCGGTGGCAGCGCGCGTAATAACGTTCCAGGTCCTGCTGGGAAGTATGAAAAGAATATGCGTCCTTCATCGTGAATTCCCGCACACGGATGAGGCCGCCGCGGGGACGGGCCTCATCGCGGAACTTGGTCTGAATCTGATAGATCATAAAAGGATACCGCGCAGCCGTCCGGCCGTATTCCCGCACGAGCTGCACAGCGGCTTCCTCGTGTGTCATGCCCAACACCATGGGAGTGCCTGTGCGGTCTTGGAAACGCAGCAGCTCGCTTCCCACGCTCACATATCGGCCCGATTCCTCCCACAGCGCGCCGGGCAGCACCACAGGCATGGACACCTCCTGTCCTCCAATCGCATCCATCTCTTCGCGGATGATCTGCTCCAGCTTGCGGGTGACGCGGCGCAAGGGCGGATACTGGGAAAAGATACCGTTTGCGACGCCTTTCATGTAACCGCCGCGCACCATCAGCGCGTGGCTTTCGATAACACAGCCCGCAGGCCGTTCCCGAAAACGTTCCCCCACCAATTTGTCCAGCTTCATATTCGGCTCCTCCTTTGTGTTCGGCCGGGCCGGACGGTTCCCGCATACTGCAAAAAACGCCCCGGGCCGGCTGGTTAACAGTCGGCTCAGGGCGAACAGAATGTCCGTGGTACCACCTGAGTTCGGGAAATATCCCGCGCTCCGCCGCACACGGCGCAAAACGCCGGATGCGTTCCCCGGGTAACGGTGGGGGACCGGCACAGCTTAATGAGGACAGGCCCGTTCGCTGCGCGGCTCAAGGAGGGGTTCCGCGGGCCTTCCGGGAGGATTCTCACCAGCCATCCTCTCTCTGCGCCATCCAGCCGCGCCTACTGTTTCCTTGTCATCGCCATCTTGCTGATTCAATTTACCGCCGCTGCGCTGCGCAAAGCCATAAAGGAACGGAAGCGCAGGCCATCGCTTCTGCGGCTGTTTCTATCAGATTATCACACCGCGGGCCGCGCGTCAAGCCTATTTGCCCTGCGTACCGCCTTCTACCACGCCGCGGCCCGCAAGCACATTGAAAATGGTCTTGAAAAAAATCTTCATATCCAGCACAAAGCTTACATGTGCCGCATAATAACCGTCCAGTTCCGCCTTGACGGGAATGGGCAGCTCGTCCCGGCCATTCACCTGCGCGTAACCTGTCAGGCCGGGCACCAGCGCGTTTGCCCCGTATTTATCCCGCTCTGCAATCAGGTCTGCCTGATTCCAAAGCGCCGGACGCGGCCCGACGACGCTCATCTGCCCGGCCAGGATATTGAACAGCTGCGGCAGTTCATCCAAACTGGTTCGCCGCAAAAAGCGCCCGCTGCGCGTGATCATCGCCTCCGGGTTCTGCAGCAGATGCGTGGGCACGTCATGAGGCGTATCGGCATACATGGAACGAAATTTAAGAATGCTGAACAGACGCTTGTCGCGGCCCACCCTTTTCTGGCGGAAAAAGACAGGGCCCTTGGAATCCAGCTTGACCCACGCCGCCAACACCAACAGCAGCGGCGAAAGCACGATGGTGCCCGCCAGTGCCAGCAAAAAATCCAACACACGTTTCACAACGCTTTTATACATCGGCTGCGCTCCTTAGTCGTAGTTATTTTCCGCATGATGGAACGTCGGCACCAGATCGATCAGCGCCTGCACCAGGTTGTCGCTGTTGTTGCTGTAAGCGATCTGCTTAAGCGTGGCCAGATGGTCGAAAAAGGTATCTTTATTGAGCTTGAGCGGCGCACCGACAAAAATCTTCTTATTATCTGTCTGGCGCAGGCCTTCCTCATCCATCAGCAGCTCCTCATACAGCTTTTCGCCGGGGCGAAGGCCTGTGAACTTGATTTCGATATCGCGGTACGGGATGAAGCCCGACAGCTTGATGAGGTTTTCAGCCAGATCCAGAATTTTGACAGGGTTGCCCATATCCAGCACGAAAATATCTCCGCCGTTGCCCATGGCCCCGGCTTCCAGAACAAGACGCACCGCCTCGGGGATCGTCATAAAATAGCGCACGATGTCCGGGTGTGTAACGGTGACCGGTCCGCCCGCCGCGATCTGCTCTTTGAACAGCGGCAGAACCGAGCCGTTGGAACCAAGCACATTGCCGAAGCGCACCGCTACAAATTTGGTTTTGCTTTTCTGCGCCAGCGCCTGGACGATCATCTCGCACAGGCGTTTTGTCGCACCCATCACGTTGGTGGGATTCACCGCCTTGTCCGTCGAGATGAGAACAAAACGCCCCACACCGTATTTGTCCGCCGAAAGCGCCACATTGTAGGTGCCGAACACGTTGTTTTTGACGGCCTCCTCCGGCGCGTCCTCCATCAACGGCACATGTTTATGCGCCGCTGCATGGAACACCACGTCCGGCTGATAGCGCGCGAACAGGCGGTCCACCTTTTTGGAATCGCGCACAGAGGCGATGCATACATCCAGCTTGAGCGCACTGCCGTAGCGGCGCTTCAGCTCCTGCTGGACGGAATAGGCGCTGTTTTCATAAATATCCACAATGATGAGCCGCTTTGGCCCGCAGGCCGCGATCTGGCGGCACAGCTCCGAACCGATGGAACCGCCGCCGCCCGTCACCATCACGACCTTACCGGAGACAAGGGTGTTCGTCAGGTCTGTTAATTCAATCTGCTCACGTCCCAGCACGTCCTCCACACGCACGTCCCGCACGCGCGAAAGCACGTCCTTCCCGCCGTTGGCGATGAGCTGCACGATATCCGGCAGGATGCGCACGTTGCACTTTGTCTTGTTGCAGATGCTCAGGATGCGCCGCTTGTTTTCGTCATCCACCGTTGGGATGGCGAACAGGATGGTCTCGATCTCGCAGCGCTCCACAAGCTCCGGGATATCCTCCGTAGTTCCCATGATCTCAATGCCCATGATGGAACGCCCCACCTTTTCCGGGGCGTCGTCCACGCAGCAGATGATGTTCATTTCAGGGGATTTGTTTTTTGCAAGCTCATGCAGCAGCGTGCTGGCCGCGTCGCCCGCACCGATGAGCAGCGTGCGGCGGCTTGCTTTCAAACGTTTTTTCAGCGTGGTGTTGCGGTACATGCGGTACGTCAGGCGCGAATACAGCGTCAGGGACGATGCGAACATCGCGCTGAGGAAATAGACCGAGATGGGCACACGCCGTTCTTCCCACCACAGCAGCAGCGTCACCACGACAAAAATCGACACCGCGACGGCCGACGCCACACACAGGCGGAAGAACTCCACGATCTCGGCATAGCGCCACAGGCTGTCATACATGCCCATCAGGCCGTAGACGATCTCATAGCAGCATACAAAGAAAAAGCAGCTGGAGATCAGCAGGCTGTTGTATTCGGAAAACGAGGTACGCCCCGCGATGAGCGCCCATGGCAGCATATACGACACCGTCACCACAACGACGTCGAACGCGATCAATATCTGCTTTCGGAACCGCTGTGCAAAGGCGGAAATATGGCTCAGCAAAATTTCATCACCAATCTTTATTTACATCCTGCCCTTTTGCAGGCCCGGCGGTACGCCTGCAAAGCGCGGCGTCCGGACGGCCCTGTGCGGGGCGGCGCGCGGAAACAGCCTCCGCGCCGCTTGATTCTTTCCTATTTTACACCATTTTCTCTCAATAATCAATGTTGGCATAAAATGCGCGCCGCAAACGCCGGAAGGGGCCGCGCCATATCCGGCGCGGCCCCGTGGAAAATATTATAAAATAATGCAGATAAGCCCCGAACAGCCTTCGTTGATAACGCGCTCAATGGTCTCCTGCAGGCGTGTGCGCGCTTCGGAGGGCATATGCAGCAGCTTGTTCTGCAGCCCCTCGTTGACAAGCTCATGCAGGCTCTTGCCGAAGATATTGCTCTGCCATATCTTGCCCGGGTCCTCCTCGAAATCAGCAAGCAGGCTCTTGACAAGCTCTTCCGACTGGCGTTCGCTGCCCACGATGGGCGCGACCTCTGTGGATATCTCGGTCCGTATCATATTGATGGACGGCGCGCTGGCCCGCAGGCGTACGCCGTATCGCCCGCCCTGATGGACGATCTCCGGCTCTTCCAGCGTCAGCTCGTCGATGCCCGGCATCACGATGCCATAGCCCGTGGCGTTCACCTCGTCCAGCGCGCTTTTGAGCTTTTCGTACTGCGTTTTGATGCGCGCCAGATTGATGATGCACGGCATGAGGCTTGCTTCGTCGCATATCTCAAGCCCCGTTGTCTCTCCCAACACTTTGTAAAAGATATCGTCCTGCAGCTCCAGCGCCATAGTGGCGCAGCCCGTGCCCAGGTCTATGAACTTCATCTTGCTGGTCTTGACATATGGACACTCCACGGTCCGCGGCGAGGATGCGATGTCCTTCATCACGCTGGCGCCCGCCGCAAACTCCTGTACCGCTGTATATACAGCCTCCTGCAGCCAATGTCCGTGATCCAGCATCGTGACCCATTTGGGCATCGAAAACGCGATCTCCTTGAGCGGGAACTCAAACAGCACATTCTTGAGGATCTCGGTGATGGTCTCCTCCGTCAGCTCCACACAGCTCACAGGCATGACGGTACGGCCGTATTTTTTGCTCAGCTCCTCGGCCAGAGTCATGCTCTCCAGCGACTCCGGCGCGACGCAGTTGAGCAGAATGATAAACGGCTTCTGGATGGCCTCCAGCTCCTGAATGACGCGCTCCTCGGCCTTCTCGTAGCCGCTGCGTGGGATATCGCTGATGGAACCGTCCGTGGTGACGACAAGGCCGATGGTGGAATGCTCACAGATGACCTTTCTCGTGCCGGTTTCCGCCGCTACATCGAAAGGGACCTCTTCGTCGAACCAGGGGCTTTTCACCATGCGGGGCTTTTCATTTTCCTCGTGACCCATGGCGCCGGGCACCATGTAGCCCACGCAGTCGATGAGACGTGTGCGGAAGGAGGCGCCGTCCTCAAGGTCGATGGAGACCGCCTGTTCGGGCACGAATTTCGGCTCGGTCGTCATGATGGTTCGCCCGGCGGCGGATTGCGGCAGTTCGTCGCGCGCCCGCTGGCTGAACGCCTCGCTCTGGATCTCAGGCAGCACCATCAGTTCCATAAAGCGTTTGATGAAAGTGCTTTTGCCCGTGCGCACCGGCCCGACGACGCCGATGTAGATGTCGCCGCCTGTACGAGTGGCGATGTCTGTATAAAGATTGCAATGATCCATCCTGTTTTCTCCCCTCTCCTCAAGTAGCCGACGGTATCAGCAGGCGCTGCGGCGCTTCCAGGATGCCCGAGCCGGTATCGTTCGCGGCCGCAATAGCCTCCGGCGAAGCCGCATACCGCTTTGCGATATCGAACATATCCTCGCCTGCCTGTGCAAAATAGATGCGCAGAGCGATATCCCCGTCGTCCCGCACCAGCGGCGACGTGCACTGCACGTCGGCCAGCACCGTCTGTGTGGAGCGGAAGCTGACGATGCCCCGCACCGTCAAAACAATAGCCGCGCTGGTGTCCTCCCCCACCTTGCGGGCCGAAACGCTGCCCACCGACGGATAGCACTGGGCGATCACGTCCGCCGCAGGCCGCGGATAACGGCGCGGCAGCGTATATTCACACACCTTGTCGTAGCAGTCTATCTCTTCCAGCGCATTGATACACAGCAGATGCGCCATCACACGGCCGCGCAGCACCGCCTCGCCGTCCTGTTCGATGACCTCCATAGGCAGCGGCGTCGCCATCACATCAATGATGCGCGCGTTCTCGTCCGGCAGTTGGCCTGTGGTGACAGCCTCCACCTGCTGGGTAAACACGTCGGCAACCTCCTCCAGCGCCACCTGCTGCTGCGTGAGCACGGTCTCGCTTTCGGTGGAAAACGCGTCGCTTACCGCCATGTATTCCACCGGGCGGTACACCTTGACGTACAGCGCTGCCGTGGCGGAGATGGTGTTCTCACCCTCATCCTCGCCGGAGCCTCCCGTGATGGTGCAGCCTGTGGGCTGCACCACTGCAAAACACTGGCAGTCCTCGGCCGCGCCCTCTACATCCAGTATCTCATTGAAAGGTATCTGCCGCGTGGTGTGTACCAGTGTGTGGCCGGGAGCCGTGCGGTATACCACCTCCGCGCGGATCTCGCCTTTGAGCACCGCCTTTCCGGAAACGAGCTTTACCTCGTTCACTGCGCCGGTGCACTGGGTACTGAGCACCATCTCCGGAGGCGCGTCAAACGCAATGCTTTCCTCAGCCGTGATAAGTTTTTCCTGCGATCCCACCGTCTTGCTGCCCGTGAGCGACGTTGTGCGCTGCTGGATGCCGCCGCCGGCCAGCGCGGTAATTACCTCCCCCTGTGCCTCGGCCACAGCCTCGATGGACAGAGCGAACGCGCCCCGGACGTCCACGCGTCGCTGGTTGACCGCCCGGCAGTTCACATACTCCGTCTCTCCCGAGACAAGCACGGTCGCCGGGCCCCAGCTTCCCGGCTTCACATCCACCTGTTTTGTGAACGGCAGCTTTTGTTCCGCCTGACACAGACTTTCGTCCCCTTCGGACTGGTAATATACCACGCACCGCAAATAACCGTCTACCGTGAGCCTGCCCGCCGTGACCTGCTTTTGCAGCACCACAAGATAAACAAAGCACTTGACGATCTTGAACACCTGCGGCAGGTAGTCCGGGATGAGCATTTCGGTCTCCACCGGGAGTTCCAGTTTTGTATCGCAGATGCTTTCCGCCGCGGTGACGGTATCTTTGTACACCTTTAATTCCATACGGCCTCGTCGCCCCTTTCGCTGTTCTAACTCATCTATATGAAGCGGTGCGGCGATGTATGCGAAAAAAACAAAAACGCCCGGTGCGCGGCACAGCGGAAAGCATGCGCTTTTCCGCGGCCGCCCACCGGGCGTTTCCATCCCGCGCGCCGCCCGTTTTCCGGAGGCGCGCCTGCATGGGTTCAGCTTTTTTTGATCTTGAAGATCGCCCTCAAAATACCGGACAGGCACTTCGGGCTTTTCCATACCACAACTTGCATCTCGGCACCTCGCTTTCCCCCGCATTGGGGCGCGGGTGCGGGCGCACCCGAACTCCCCTGCATTACTATATACAAAACAGGGGAAAAATGTTACCCGCGCGGCGGCTCCTTTCGCGAGAGCACCAGATAGATCATGCCCGCGGAAAACCGGAGCGTTGCCGTTTCGGCGGCGAACTCGTTGCTCACGCCGATGGGGAACGCATGTGTGAGCGTATAATCGTGCAGCGGATATTTCAGCCCCTCCAGCGTAACACCCGGCGCCTGCTCCCCGGCGCTGAAAATGGAGAAATACCACCCCGGCCGCGCCTGGATGCGGTGTGTGCCCGGCAAAAGGGCGGTCACCTCATTGTCCGTATCCGCCAGCGTCGCACACACTCCGTTTTTTGCCAAAAACACCAGCGTTTGCAGGTTGGCCAGCGTATGGTCCAGCCGCGCGCCTCCCAAACCGCCCACGATAACGACATCCGTCGCGCCCAGCTCCAGCGCCTTGCGGGCGGCGTAATAGGTATCGGTATCATCCTTTTCCGCCGGGAGGAACACCGTCTTTGCACCGGCCTCCGGACGCGGCGCACTGTCGTAATCGCCCAACAGAAGATCCGGCTCCACACCAACGCGGCAGGCATTTTCATAGCCCGCGTCGGCGGCAATGACATAGTCTGCGTCCGCCCACCAGCTGTGCAGCTCCGGCGCCGCCGGCAGGCCTGCAAAGATCACACATTTCATGCCTGCTTTCTTCCTTTCCATCTGCGTGCTGCACACAGGAAAGGAGCGGCAGATCACATCTGCCACTCCTTGACTTCTTTCGCCTCGTTGTACAGCGTCACATAGCTTTCATAACGCGTTTTGTCGATCTCTCCCGCTTCCAGCGCCGCGCGCACAGCGCAGCCCTTTTCCACGGTGTGAGAACAGCCTGTGAATTTACATTGGCCGAAGTAGCGCTCCACCTCGGGAAACGCAAACTGCAGGTTTTCTTTCGGAATGTACGCGGCCCGCTCCATCTCCAAGCTGGCAAAGCCCGGTGTGTCGGCCACAAGGCCGCCGCAGCTTTCGTAAAGCACCACCTCACGGGTGGTATGGCGGCCGCGGCCCAGCTTCTGGCTGATTTCTCCTGTTTCCAGCTCGTGCCCGGGCAGCAGGGCGCTGAGCAATGTGGATTTGCCCACCCCGGAGTTGCCGCAGAACACGCTCAGCCTGCCGTCAAGCCGGGCGCGCACCGCGTCCAGCCCCTCGCCTGTCCCGGCGTTCACACACAGCACGGGAATATCCGAATGGGCATAACAGGCAGCCAACGGCTGCGCGTCCTGGAGATCTGTTTTTGTAATGACAAGCACAGGCTGTGCCCCCTTATCCACCGCAATGGCGGACAGCTTGTCGATGACCAGCGTACTGGGCACCGGCTGCACCGTGCTCACCACAATGAAAAACTGATCTACATTTGCCACAGGGGGCCGGACGAACACATTTTTACGCGGCAGGATATCCGCGATGACGGGCGCGCCTCCGTCCGTTTCCAGACGGACGATATCTCCCGCCACCGGCGTGATGCGCTTTTTGCGGAAGATTCCTTTCGGCTTGCATTCCACAAGCGAGCCGCCCGTCTTCACATAATAAAACCCGCCGATGCCCTTTACGATATAGTTGTCAAACATCCGCAGCACCTCGCGCCGTTACGGCAGTGTCCCGTCGGACGGTACCGGCGGCGCCGTTGAGCCGGAAGTCACAGGCGGCTGCTCCGAGCCGGAATGCGGCGGCTCCGTTGAGCTGGATGCCGATGTCTCCGAGCTGGAGGACGGCGGCGTTGAACTGGACGGCGGCGTTTCCGAACCGGATGACGGCGGCGGCGAGCTGGAACTCGACGATTCCTCCGAATCGGATTCCGATTCAGGAGGTGCCGGAGGCGGTGCCACCACGGGCGGCGGACCGGATGAAACGGTGACCGTTACCACCGTACCGCGCATCACCATAGCACCCGCGTTCGGAGATTGAGCGATCACCGTGCCTGCCGGAGACGCATCCTCTACCGTAATGACCCGCATTGCCAGGCCGCGCTGTGTCAGGCGGAGGCTCGCCTGCTGTTCCGACGTAGAACCGATGCAGGCAGGGACAGTAACATAAGACACTTCTGTGCTGTCACGGCGGATATACAGCGTCACCGTGGTGCCTGCCTTGACCACACTGCCCGCGGCAGGGTCTGTGCGCACAACGCAGTCCACCGGAACATCCGTGGTCTCTTCGGGCTTGATGAGCAGCGTCAGGTTCAGCGCACGCAGCTTTTCCCGTGCGGTATCTTTGTTCCAGCCCGCAAGTTCCGGAACGGTCACCATTTCAACGCCCTTGCTCACTTTTGCCACAATGCGGGATCCCTCTTTCACCTGGCGCGGCGCACGGGGATTCTGGTCCACGATCTCCCCCACCGGCGCCTCATCGTCAAATACTTCTTCTTTTTCCAGTACAAAGCCGCTGTACGCCGCGTCGTCTTTCACGTCTGTCCAGCGCGTACCGATCAGGTTCGGCAGTTCCACATCTTCTTTCACGTCAAACAGGCCGTTTTCGGAAGTGCTGAACATCCAGTAGATCGAAACGGCGGAGCATATCACCACCGCCAGTGTCAAGAGCGAAATATAAAACAGTGCGTAATGCCGTCTCTTCTGTTTGCGTGCCTTTTGATGCGGCACAGCTTTCTGCTCGGCGGCCGGCTGCGCATGATATGCGGCCTCCGGTGCGGCGGAAAGCTCCGGAAGCCCTTCCGGCTCGTCCGGCAGCTCCAACTCTCCACCGGCATCTGCGTCCGCCTTTCCGGCGTCCTCCGCATCCTCCGAAGCGACGGGGACCTGTTCCGCCGGCGCGGCATTCTCTTTGCCTTCGGAATCCTCCCCGGCCTGTACGTCCGCTCCCTCTTCAATTTCCGGAGCATCCGGCTTTGCAGCTGTTTTCCGCGGCGCTTCTTCTTTCGTTTGCGGCGCAGCGGCCCCACCAGCGTTATCCTGCGCCGCATCGCCGCTGCTTTCTGTTTCCGAAGCACCGCTGGACATGCTCAAAGTCTCCCCGGTCAAAGCATTGTTTTCCGGTGCCGGCACCTGTGTGCTTTTCCCTTTTGCAGTTGCTTCCGTGTGCTCCGGTGTCTCGAGGAAGGGCTGCACGCCGTCCGCCTGCTGGATTTCTTCCTGCGGCGTTTTCTTTCTGGAAGCGGCTGCCGACGCCTGTACGTTTCCGTGTTCCGCGTTTTTTGCCGCTTTGCCTTTCTTTTTTGCCTGCCTTCTTGATGCCACTTGTTCTTTTTCCCCCGCTGATCAATCAATTAAACCGGGAGCGCGCGAAACGCGCTCCCGGCGCCTGAATGCAATAACGGCTCAGTCGCCCTCGCCCGACGGCGCGGACTGGGAAGGGTCCGGCGGTGTGGACGAAGGATCGTCCGGCTTTTTATAGTTGCCTCCAAACGTGCCGAAATCCAAGTCTCCGCTGCCGCCCGGAGCAAAATCAACAGCCTGCTCCGCCGTCGTACCGTCCGGCTTCTGCAGCGTGATCGTGCCCGTGCCCGTCGAAGTGACGGACCATTGATAGCTGGACGCCTGGCCCGCCGTGGGTGACCAGGGCTGTGGGTTGCCGCCGTTCAGCAGCAGCGTATAAGTGCCGCCCTCGTTGGTTTCATCCACAGCGATGTGCACATAGATCGTGCGCTCCTGCGCGCCCTTGGACACAACGATCGATACAGGGTCGTTCCATTTGGCGGGCGTGCCGCTGACCGGGTTTTGGGAGATGACGGCTCCCGCCGGTACGGTGTCGCTGTATTCCTCAGAATAACCGCCAAGCACAAGCTTCGCACTCCGGATCAGGTCCTGTGCCTCGCTCAGAGACGCCACACCCACAAGGTTCGGCACCGTAGTGCTCTTGTCCACCTCTTCCTGGCTGATGTAGACCGTGACGCTGCTGTTTTCCGTGTTCGCCTCCACCTGCGTACCGGAGACCGGGTCCGTGCGCAGGACGACGCCGCTCGCCTGCCCCTTGGGGACCGTTTCAGTCTTAAAAGTAGGCATTAGGCCTTTTTCCTTACAGGCGTTCAGCGCTTCGGCGCGGGACATACCGGAAAGGTCCGGCATCGTGACGATCTCCACGCCTCTGCTGATGGTGAGCGTGATCTTCGCGTTTTCCTTCACGCGCTTAGGGTCGGAAGCCGTCTGCGCACGCGGGTACTGGTCGCATACGACACCAGCCGCGTACTCTGTATTATATTCCTCTTCCGTCTGAAAAATGAATTTTGAATCCGGATATTTTTCCTGGATCTCCGCCTGCGTCAGGCCGATGAAGTTGGGCAGGTCCACATCCATACTCTGGCTGAACATACCGTTGCCCTCATATTTAAAGATGAGGAACACCAGGATCGCCGCGCCAATGAGAAATGCCGCCGCCATTCCCGCAAGAATGGGCAGCGCCAGCCGCTTCTTGGTTTTTGTGCCGCCGCGGGCGGCAGGCCGCGCGCCTGTTCGGGGACGCTGCTGGCCTCCAGACTGTTTCGTAGCCGTTTTGTTCACCACTTTGTCGATGTACCGTGTGGGCGCTGTGTCCGTAAGGTACTGGTATTCAAACTTCACACTGGGGTTGCGCTTGAACTCGTCGATGTCCGCCAGCATGGCCTGAGCGGAAGGATAACGTTCCCTCGGTTCCTTGGCCATGGCACGCTCGGTGATGGCCGCCAGCGCCTCGGGCACCGCGGGGTTCAGCTCCCGCAGGGGCGTGGCCGTATCCGCGATCTGTTTAATGGCCACGGACACCGGACTGTCGGATTCAAACGGCAGCTTTCCCGAAAGCATCTCGTACATCATCACGCCCACGGAATAGATGTCCGCCTTTGCGTCGGTGGTATCGCCCTTCGCCTGTTCAGGACTGATGTAATGCACCGAGCCGATGGCCTTATCGGTCATCGTCTGGTTCTCGCTACGGGAAAAGCGGGCGATGCCGAAGTCCATCACCTTGATGGTGCTGTCCGCCAGCAGCATGATGTTCTGCGGCTTGATGTCCCGGTGTACGATGCCCTTCTCATGGGCGTGCTGCAGCGCCGCCAGCACCTGTGTGATGAAGTGCAGCGTCTCTTTATACGTCAAAGGCTGGGCGCGGTACTCCATATATTCTTTCAGCGTGATGCCGTCGATATACTCCATCACGATAAATTGGAGCTTGTCCGTCACGCTGACATCGTATACCTTTACGATATTGGGATGATCCAGCACCGAAATCGCCTTGGATTCGTTTTTAAACCGCCGCACAAGATCCTCGTTGCCGCGGCATTCCTCCCGCAGGATCTTCACCGCCACAAGGCGGTTTTCCAAAAGGTCGGTGGCTTTGTAGACGTTGGCCATGCCGCCGGAGCCGATCAGCTCCTCCAGTTGGTAACGGCCGTCCAGTTTTTTCCCGATCAAATTATCCATTGTTCTCCTCCACTGCCTCTACTTGCATCAGCAGGACCGTAATGTTGTCAAGGCCGCCGCCCTCCAGCGCCTTCTGCACCAGCGCGTCCGCCGCCTCATAAAAAGGCGTGCGCGCCAGCGTTTCCTCGATCTGCGGCACAGAAACGCAGTTGCTCAGCCCGTCGCTGCACAGCAGCAGGATGTCCCGGGGGCTTACTTCTTTTTCGCCGAAATCCGCCTCCACATCCCGTCCCACGCCCAAAGCGCGGGTGATGAGGTTCTTGCGCGGATGATTCTGAGCTTCCTCCTCCGTCAGCGCGCCCTGCTCCACCATCTCCTGCACCATGGAATGGTCTTTTGTAAGCTGAAGCAGCTTGTTGTTGCGAAACAGATAAATGCGGGAATCGCCCACATGCACATACTGCGCAAGGCCTCCGCGCACCAGCGCGCATACAACAGTGGTGCCCATGCCGCTGAGCGAAGGCGTGCCCCGCGCCTTTTCATAAACGCTGCGGTTGGCCTGCTCCACGGCGCTTTCCAGCAGTGCGCGTCCGGCCTGCGGGGTGTGCGCCTCGTCAATACCCGCCTCGATGGCCTGCTGCAGCGCATCCACCGCCATGGTGCTGGCCAAGCGGCCGCCGCGCGCACCGCCCATACCGTCGCACACGGCACCCCAAACAGCGTCGTCCGGGCGGCGCCCCCCCCGGTAGCTGTCCTGGTTTTCGCTGCGCTGGCTGCCGATATCTGTTTTAGCGACAAGCTTCATGCGGTCGTTCCTCCTTTTGCCTCCCGGCGCAGCTGGCCGCAGGCGGCGCTGATGTCGGTGCCCAGGCGGCGGCGCACGGTGGCGTTGACGCCCAGCTCCGTCAGGAGCGTTTGAAAACGTTTGACGTTGGCGGCATCCGTAGCGGAATACGGCGAGCCGTCCACGGGATTGATGGGAATAAGGTTCACGTGCGCACCCATGCCCTTGATGAGCTGTGCCAGCCTGCGGGCCGTCTGCGGGCTGTCGTTCACGCCGTTCACCATTGAATACTCAAAGCTGACGCGGCGGCCGGTCTCCTGCTGGTAGTCCCGGCAGGCCCGGATGAGCTGTTCCACGGGATACACATCGTTGACCGGCATCATCGAACTGCGCATTTCATCCGTGGGCGCATGCAGCGAGACCGAAAGCGTCAGGCCAAGATGCCGTTCGGCCAGCTTGTAGATCATCGGCACGAGGCCGCAGGTTGAAAGGCTGATGTTGCGCATGCCGATGTTCACGCCATTCGGCGAAGAGATGATGGACAGGAAGTCCATGACATGATCAAAATTATCGAGCGGTTCGCCAATGCCCATGAGCACGATATGGGAAACGCGTTCTCCGGTATCCCGGGCAGCGGCGTATACCTCGTTTGCGATCTCACCCGCCGTGAGGTTGCGCACACGCCCGCCCTGCGTGGAAGCGCAGAAGCGGCAGCCCATACGGCAGCCCACCTGTGTGGACACGCATACAGTATTGCCATAGGAATAGCGCATCAATACCGTTTCGATGCAATTGCCGTCCGGCAGGCGGAACAGGTATTTCACCGTACCGTCCTTCGATTGCTGGCGGCGCTCAGTCTCCAGCGTCTCGATGAAAAAGCGTTCTTCCAGCGCGGCGAGGAACGCCTTTGGCTGATCCGTCATTTCAGAAAAAGAGCGCGCCTGCTTTTCATGCAGCCATTTGAAAAGCTGTTTTGCGCGAAACGCGGGCTGCCCCATTTCCTTCACCAGTTCCGCAAGCTGCGGCTCGGTATATGAAGAGATTCCTGTCTGGTACATTTTATCACAATCTTTCCAGAGATGCTATGAAAAAGCCGTCTGTTCCCGTGCGGAACGGGTAAAGTGTAAGAAAATCGTCATCTTTTGTCGTCCCCGGCAAAACACACTCCACACTGCGCGTACGAAACTCCGGATGCTCTTTCAAAAAGGGCCGGACGATACCGGCATTTTCATCCGGATTCAGCGTACAGGTAGAGTAGACGAGCCGCCCGCCCGGCCTCACATAGCGCGCGGCTGTCTCCAGGATCGCCCGCTGCAGCCGTACCAGTCCATCCAGGCCGTCCAGCGTTTTCTGCCGGATATCCGGCTTTTTCGCCAGCACGCCAAGGCCGGAGCAGGGTACGTCGCACAGCACTGCGTCCGCGCCCGCGCCCGCAAACGCCTCATTGTAAACGGCGGCATCGTTGTGCAGCACGCGGCCGCAGGCCACGCCCAGCCGTTCCAGCGCGCCGCCGACCAGCGTCAGGCGGTTTTGAGCCGCGTCGCAGGAAACCAGCGTCCCCTTGTTCTCCATGTACTGCGCCAGCGTGGCGCTTTTGCCGCCGGGGGCCGCGCACAGGTCCAGCACGGTATCACCGGGCCTTGGCGACAACGCCGCGCAGGCAAGCTGGGACGCCTCGCCCTGCACATGGAACAGGCCTTGCTTGAACAGCTTCAGCGCCGTAACGTCTCCCCTGCATTCCACATACAGGCTGTCCGGGACCGCGCCGCGTCGGGTGGCCATGCCCTGCCGGGCAAATTCCTCCTCCAGCGCCCCGATATCCGTTTGCAGCGTGTTCACGCGCACGCACAGGGGCGGCGGTGTGAAGCTGGCCTTCAAAATATCCTCACACTGGTCCGGGCAGCGCGTCTGCAGCAGCCCGGCGATCTGCGGCGAAACGCTGTACTCCACGCAAAGGCGCTCGGTCTCGTTGGAGTAATGTTCGGCGGTGAGGTCGTAAGCGGCGGCGCGGCGCAGCACCGCATTGACAAGCCCCGCAGCGCTGGATTTCCCCATCTGCCGCGTGAGCGTGACGGATTCGCTGATGGCCGCGCGCACAGGCACGCTCTTCAGATAACGCGCCTGATACAGCCCGCTGCGCAGAATGGCGCGCACCGCCGCATCCAGCTTTACCAGAGGCTTTTGCAGGAATTTCTGCAGGATATGGTCCAGCGTCACCATACGCTCTACGGTGCCGTAGAACACGGCGCTGAGAAATGCCCGGTCCCGCGCTGTTCCGGTGAAGCCGTCCAGCGCATGGCGCAATACAAGGTTTGCGTAACCGTCCTGTTCCTGTTTTATCAGCGCGGCCACGGCCGCGCGGCGGGGATTCTCCATAGCTGCTCCTTTGATTCCCTGCCGCAGCCTCAAGCGGCACGTGCGCTGCGCGCATGCCTCTTTCTATATACGGCAAAAGCAGGAAATTTATTGCAATTTGCCGGCTTTGCGGTATGACCGCAAAGCCGCTTACGAACAGGGCATGCCCTGTTCGCCGCGCACGGCGCGGGGTTATTTTGAATGAAAAAGGGGTTCGCCACCCCTTTTTCAAGCTTTTTCCCCGGGCATATCTTTTTCTTTCTTGCTTTTATACGGCAAAAGCAGGAAATTTATTGCAATTTGTCACCATTTGTAAACCGGCGGCCGGCGGCCCAGGCGCTGCCTTCCATGGGTCTGCTCCCCTCGGGCACTACTTCCAGAAGCGTCAGCGCGCCGGACGCACAGGCTACCTTCAGCGGTTTTGTGCTCAATATCTCACCCGGCGCGCCCGCGGCTGCATCGTCACACAAAGTGCGCAGCACTTTCACCTTTTTTCCGCCGTACTCAAAATATGCAACGGGCCACGGGTTCAAACCGCGGATGAGGTCGTGCAAACGGCGGGCGGGCGCGTCAAATCCGAAATGCGCCTGTTCTTTTGTAAGGGGCGGCGCCAGCGTGGCCTCGGCGTCATTCTGCGGCCGCGCCTGTGCCGTGCCCGCCGCGATATCCTCCATCGCCGCCAGCAGCGTGCGTGCTCCCTCCTGCGTGATGCGCTCAAACAGCTCGCCGGAGGTCTCGTTCTCGCCAATTTCCACCGGGGAGACCCGCAGGATATCGCCTGTGTCCAGGCCCTCATTTAAATACATAATGGAAACGCCGGTCGTCTTTTCGCCGTTGATAACAGCCCACTGCACGGGCGCAGCGCCCCGGTATCTGGGAAGCAGTGAAACATGCAGATTGATGCAGCCGTATTGGGGGATCGCAAGCACTTCCGGCGGCAGGATGCGGCCATAGGCCACCACCACGATCAGCTCGGGGGCAAGCGCACGGATGTTTTCCGCCTGCGCGGCGTCCCGCAGCGTCCCAGGCTGAAACACGGGGATGCCGTGCGCCATCGCTGTGCGCTTGACAGGCGGGGCCGTCAGCACCTGCTTGCGGCCGACAGGCTTATCCGCCCGCGTATAGACACCACATACCGTATGCCCTGCGTCAAGGATCGCCTCCAGCGCAGCAGCCGCGATATCGGGCGTACCCATAAACAGGATGTTCAATGCTCATTCCTCCGTTGCGCTTTCGTCCTCGTCGTCGTGCTCCTGATCCTCATAGAAGAACTCGGCAAGGTCCATGATGGTAACGCCGTCCAGATGGTTCGTCTCGTGGCAGATGCAGCGCGCCAGCATGTCCTCGCCTGTCAGCGTAAACGGTTTTCCGTGGCGGTCAAACGCGCGCACGGTCACCTTCTGCGGACGGCGGATGGCGGCGTTATGCCCCGGAAACGAAAGGCAGCCCTCATACTGGAGCACCTCGCCCTCCTGCATGATGATCTCCGGATTCACGAATTCCAGGTACTTCGGCTCGTAACCCTCGGGCACCTCTCCGTCCTCAGGCAGGTCACGCTCATCCAGGCTGACGAACACGCGGCGCATCACTCCCACCTGCGGGCCCGCCAGGCCGTACCCCTGTGCGTCGGCCAGCGTCTCGATCATGTCGTCCAGCAGCTCCGCCAGACGGTCGTCAAAGTTTGTAACGGGACGGCATTTCTTTTTCAAGATTGGATCGCCGTCCTGTACGATAGTGCGTAAAGCCATAATCAAATCCCTCCAAGATTTTCGTTTGCAGCTGATAATATTTTATGTGTTAAATGTCTGCGTCCGAATGGAAATCCAGATAAACGGACACTTTTCCCGGCCATCCGGCCGCGTTGTACGCCGCCAGCGCCTCCCCCATCAGCGCGCGGAAAGCATTGTCGTTGCGGCACTTAAGCGTGAGCTTGTAGCGGTAATGGTTGTTCACCATGGCAATGTTCATGGGCGCGGGGCCGAGGATACGCAGCGGAATACCGCTGCGCTGCTGTGCAAGACGCTGCACGTCCGCCGCAAAGGCACGGGATGCCGCCAGCACCTCCGGCTCCTTCGCACCGGAAAAGCCCGCCAGACAGATGGTGCAGAACGGTGGGTAAAGGTTCAGCCTGCGGAAGGATATCTCCTCTGCAAAAAAAGATTTATAATCCTGCCGCGCCGCCAGATTCAGAACCGGATGGTTTGGGTCCACCGTCTGGATGAGCGCCCGGCCCGCCTGAGCCGCGCGGCCGCCCCGCCCCACCACCTGGGTCACCAGCGAAAAAACATTTTCGAACGCCTTGTATCCCTGCGCAAACAAAAGCTGGTCGATGCCCAGCACGCCCACCAGCGTCACCTTTTCAAAATCGAGTCCCTTGGCCACCATCTGCGTGCCCAGCATGATATCATATTCGCCCTTTGCGAAGCGGCGCAGCATGGTCTCGTGGGCGTTTTTGCGGGAAGTCGTGTCCAGGTCCATGCGCAGCACCCGCGCCGCGGGAAACATCTGCTCCAATTCCTCCTCCACGCGCTGGGTGCCGAAGCCCGTATACTTCAGCTTGCCGCCGCAGGCAGGGCACACCTCCGGCACCGGACTGACGGATTTGCCGCAATAATGGCACAGCAAACGGCCGTCCGCTTTGTGGTACACCATGGGCACGCTGCAGGCATCGCATTTCACCACCTCACTGCAGGCGGTGCACATGCCCACTGTTTTGTATCCGCGACGGTTCAAAAGAAGGATGGTCTGCTCGCCCCGGGCCAGATTGCGCGAAATTTCATCCGCCATCGCCCGGCTGACGGACGATGCGTTGCCCGCGGCCAGCTCCTCGCGCATGTCCACCAGCCGCACCTCCGGCAGCGGCATGTGGTTGTAGCGTTCCGACAGCTCCACCAGCGTATACCGGCCCGCCTGCGCGGCATAGTAGCTTTCCGTGGAGGGCGTGGCCGAGGCCAGCAGCAGCAGCGCGCCGTGAGCCGCGGCACGGCGCTTCGCCACATCGTGGGCGGAATAGCGCGGCGCGCTCTCGGAGTGATAGGTATGCTCCTGCTCTTCGTCGATGATAATGACTCCGATGTCCGGCAGGGGCGCAAACACAGCGCTGCGCGTGCCCACCACGATGTCTGCGCCGCCGTTTTGGATCTGCTGCCACTGCAGAAGGCGCTCGGTATTGGAGAGCGCCGAGTGCTGCACGGCCACTCTGTCTCCAAAAAAGGCTTTCAAGCGGTAGATCATCTGCGGCGTAAGCGAAATTTCCGGCACCAGCACCAACGCCTTGCGCCCCGCCGCAACCGCCTTTTCGATGAGCTTTAAAAACACCAGCGTCTTTCCGCTGGAAGTGATGCCGTGCAGAAGCGCGGCCGCGGGCCGGCCCGTATCCATCAGAGCCGCCAAGCGGCTGTAAGCCGCCTGCTGCGCCGGTGAAAGCGCGATCGTCTCCTGCGCGGGGCTGTAATTCTCATACAACGCTACGCTTTTATCCTGAGCGGAAACAGCCAGCACGCCTTTTTTCACAAGGCCCGCCAGCACCGCCTTCGTCACGCCCTGCTCTTCCAGCTCCTTCTGTGTTTTGGGGCCGAAAGCCAGCGCGTCCCAGGCAGCCTGCTGCTTTTCGGTACGGCGTCCCTGCCAGGGGGCGTCTGTGCGCCGGTATACCGGCTCGGTATGGCGCACAAGCTGCTTTTGCAGCTGCGGTACGGGGCCGGTATTCACAGCTTTGTACTGCGCTCCGTAGGGAATGATGGCCTTGACCGCCTCGTAATAGGTGCAGAACGTGTGTTCCTTGAGATAATAGACCAGACGCAGCAGCTCCTCCGACAGGCGCGCCTGTTCAGGCGCAGCGTCGTACAGTGATTTCAGCCTTTTGCCCGCCGCCTCCGGCGCATCCAGTCCGAGCACCACGCCCATCCTCGCGGCCGCGCCGCGGCCGAACGGGACAAGCACCATGCTGCCCACAAAAACTCTGTCCTGCAGGTGCGCCGGCACACTGTAAGAATACAGCTTATCAAAATGAAAGGTGGCGTTGCTGACCGCCACCTGCACGCATTCGGCCAAGCACTCCACCCTCCCTTTCCGGCTGCCTGTTCCTTTTACATAACGCTAGTCCTGCTGGCGCTGCTTCAAAATACGGTAGATCTCGTCCGCGCATGCGTCCACATCGCGGTTCTCCACCGAAAAATCATACTCTCTGGCATAGGGCAGTTCTTCCTCTGCCCGCTTGAGCCGGCCGGCAATCGCCTCTTCGCTCTCTGTCCCGCGGCCGCGCAGGCGGGCGCGCAGCTCGTCCATACTGGGCGGCATGATGAAAATGAGCGTGCTTTCCGGATAAAGCTTTTTAATATTCGCCGCGCCGACCACCTCAATGACCAGCACAACGGTCGTGCCCCTGTCCAGGCGGGCGTCCACCTCCGACTTGGGTGTGCCGTAATACTTCCCGCAGTAATTCACATATTCCAGCATCTCGCCCCGGTCAATTTTTTCCTCAAACTGCTCATTGGTAAGAAAATAATAATTTTCACCATCCGTCTCACCCGCACGGGGCGCGCGGGTGGTAGCCGAGACGGATATCTCGATTTCCGGATGCTTTTGCATCATCCGGCTGACGACAGTATCCTTGCCCGCGCCCGACGGACCGGAAACCACCAGCAGATAACGCTGCTTATTCATCGTCGTCCAGCTCCGCTTCATCGTCCTCGTCATTCAGGCGGTTCGCCACCGTCTCGGGCTGTACGGCGGAAAGGATCACATGGTCGGAATCCGTGATGATGACCGCACGGGTGCGGCGTCCATAAGTGGCGTCGATGAGCGCCCCCTTGTCCCGCGCCTCCTGCACGATGCGCTTGATGGGCGCGGATTCGGGGCTGACAATGGCGATGAGCCTGTTGGCACTGACCATGTTGCCAAAGCCGATGTTGATGAGCTTCATTTCTGGTTCCTCCTATAACAGTATAGGCAGAGCGCAGGCTAAGCAGTCCCCCAAAAAAGAGAACACCCGTGAAAGACTTCCAAAGCCGCCCGCGTACATGCCGTGTTTTTCAGCGTGTCATTCGATGTTCTGGATCTGCTCGCGTATCTTCTCGATCTCCGCTTTCATATCCACCACCATGCGTGTGATCGCAAGCTCCTGGGCCTTGCTTCCGATGGTATTGGTTTCCCGGTTCAGCTCCTGCGTCAGGAAATCCAGCTTGCGGCCCACCGGCTCGTTCTTCTCCAGAATGTCCCGATACTGCCGGATGTGGCTGCGCAGGCGGACCGTCTCCTCGTCCACAGCCGTTTTATCTGCAAAGATGGCGGCTTCCGTCAAAATGCGCGCCTCATCGATGTTCGTGTCCTCCAGCAGCGCTTTCAGCTTGGCGTACAGCTTCTCCGTGTATTTCTGCACACGCTCGGCGCTCGTCTGCTCGATCTCGCCCACCGCCTGCTCCAGATACACCAGACGCGAAAGGATATCCGCCCTCAGCTTCTCCCCCTCGGCGGCGCGCATGGCGACGAAATTTTCCACCGCAGCCTCAGCCACGGCCTTCACGTCCGCCCACAACTGCTCCTCGTCCGTCTCTGCCTTGCGTGTGGTGAAGATATCTGAAAAACGCGTCAGCGTGCCCGCTGTGACATCGTTTTCAACACCCAGCGCACTGCTCATCTCGCCGATGGCATCCAGATATCCTTTTGCCAGGTCCAGGTTCACGCTGATGGAAGCCTCCGGCGCACCAATGTTTACCACGGTCAGCGCCAGCTCTGTTTTGCCGCGGGAGATGGTGGCGTTCACCAGCTTTTTCAGCTTGTCGTCCAAAAACGCAAAGCTGCGCGGCATGCGGGAGGTGTACTCAAAATATCGGGAGTTCACGCTTTTGATCTCGACTGTGATATCGCGCCCGCTTCGCTCCTGCTCGGCGCGCCCGTAGCCGGTCATGCTCAGCACCATAAAACAAGCCCTCTTTCCCCATGATAATAGATATATCTATATTACTGCTTTTCGCCATTTTTTGCAAGTTTTCTCGCTGTTTCTCCTCCGTGCTCCGCAACGCCCCGGGCCGTGCGGCGGCAAAAGGTACGAAAACAGCGCCGTCCCCATATGGGAACGGCGCTGTATAAAGCTGTTTACACCGGATGGGATTTGCCTTCAAAATCGACGTGATCACCGTCGACGCCGGCCAGCTTGTTGTTGCGCTTCTCAAAGAACTTGGGCGCGACCTGCGGGAACATGGCGTACGTGAGCACGTCCTCCTCCTGCATGACATACTTGCTGGCTTCCGCCTTCAGCTTCTCGATCTCCGGCTCCAGCAGATCTGCCGGACGGCAGGTGATGGGCTGCTCGTCGCCGAGGATCTGCTTTGTGAACTCGGGGCTGATGGGAGCAGGCGTCTTGCCGTAGTCGCCGTGAACAAGGCCTTTGAACTCCTTCGTTACCATCTTGTAACGCTCGCCCAGAATGACGTTGAACACCGCCTGGGTGCCGACGATCTGGCTCGTCGGGGTAACGAGCGGCGGATAGCCGGAGTCCTTGCGCACGCGGGGAATCTCCTGCAGCACGGCGTCGAGCTGGTCCTCCTTGCCCGCGTCCTTCAGCTGCTTGAGCAGGTTGGACAGCATACCGCCCGGCACCTGATACAGCAGCGTATTGGCGTCCACGCCCAGCATTTTCGGGCTGAGCTGGCCGCTGGCCAGATATTTCTCACGCAGCTTGGCGAAGTGCTCGCGCACCACGTTCAGCTTTTTCAGGTCAAGGCCCGTGTCGTAATCGGTACCCTGAAGCGCAGCCACAAGGCTCTCGGTGGGCATATGGCTGGTGCCCAGCGACAGCGGGCTGATGGCCGTATCTATAATATCCGCGCCCGCCTCAATGCCCTTCAGGATGGACATGGAAGCAAGGCCGGAGGTGTAGTGGCTGTGGATGTCCACGGGGATGGAAACAGTCTCTTTCAAGGACTTCACCAGTTCATAGGTGGAGTACGGCGTCAGCAGGCCGGCCATATCCTTGATGCAGATGCTGTGCGCGCCCATCTCCTCCAGGGTCTTGGCGTACTTGGCGAAATACTCGTTGTTGTGCACGGGGCTCAGCGTATAGCTGATGCAGCCCTGCACATGAGCCTTTTCCTTAATGGCGGCTTTGATGGCCGTTTCCAGATTGCGCGGGTCGTTCAGCGCGTCGAAAATACGCAGGATGTCAATGCCGTTGGCAACGGACTTCTGCACGAAATACTCGACGGCGTCGTCCGCGTAATGGCGGTAGCCCAGCATGTTCTGGCCGCGGAACAGCATCTGCAGCTTGGTGTTCGGCATTTCCTTGCGCAGGATACGCAGGCGGTCCCACGGGTCCTCGTCCAGGAAACGGATGCAGGAGTCAAACGTCGCGCCGCCCCAGCACTCTACGGAGTAATAGCCCACTTCATCCATCGCAGGCAGGATGGGACGCATCTCGTCCATCGTCATGCGCGTAGCGATCAGAGACTGATGCGCGTCGCGCAGGGCGACCTCGGTAATCTTAATCGGTTTTTTTGCCAAAATCGTTCACCTCTCTGTTCAGTTCAGGGAAACGAGCAGATCGCCCACGTTCACAACGTCGCCCTTGCGGCAGTTCACGGAAGCAACCGTGCCGTCCTGCGGCGCAACGATCTCGTTCTCCATCTTCATGGCTTCCAGGATGCACAGCACGTCGCCGGCCTTGACGGAAGCGCCCACAGCGGCCTTCACGTCCAAAATGTTGCCGGGCATCGGAGCCGTAACGGTGACAGCGCCGGTGCCGCCTGCGGCGGCAGGCGCAGCGGGCGCAGCAGCGGGGGCGGCGGCAGGCGCAGGAGCGGCAGCCGGGGCCGGAGCAGCTGCGGGAGCCGGAGCTGCAGCAACAGGCGCGGCAGCGGCGCCGCCGGCGGTCTCTTCCACAGTAACGTTATAAGCGGTGCCGTTTACGGTGATATTGAAAGTTTTCATGGGATATCCTCCTGTTTATTATCTTTACTATTTCAATTACAGAGTCATGTTGCCGTGTTTCTTCGGCAGACGCTGGGTGCGTTTGGTGGAAAGCATATCCAGAGCGGATACAACGGCGGCGCGGACGCCTGCGGCGGGCACTGCCATATCGGCCAGGCCGGCTTCCACGGCAGCGGCGGCGCTGCACACATCGGCAGCATACCGGGCGGCCAGCTTCGCGGTATCGGCCGCGATATTGGTGCCGTTCTCCAGCTCATCCTTATACAGCACGGTAACGGCTGCCTTCGGATCCAGCGGGGCCACGGTGCAGCCCTCGACAGCGATCGTCAGGTCCGCGTTTGCCAGCGCGGTATACGCAACGCCCACGGCCTTGCCCGTGATGACAGCCACCTTCGCGGTGGTAGCGTCGGCGTAAGTACCTGCCAGACGCGCAGCTTCGCGCAGGCCGCCCGCCATATCATCGGAAGCGCTCTTTACAAAGCCGTCGGTATTTACAAGCGTGACAACCGGAATGCTGAACGCATCGCACAGACGTACAAAACGCGCGGCCTTGGACACGCAATTGCGGCACAGCACATCCTCGGCGCCCCTGGTGGCGACAATGCCCACCACATTGCCCGCCACCGTCGCCAGCGCGGTGTAAACGGTTTTGCCATAGCCCGCATACAGCTCGACTGCGCTGTTTGCGTCCGCGATGCTGGCTGCGGCTTCCACCGGGCAGTATTTCGCCAGGTTCAGCGTGCCCGCAGGAGCGGACGGCTCAAACACGGCGGGGCCGGCCAGATTGTTGGCAGGCAGCAGGCCCACCAGTTCGGCTGCCTTGGCAGCGGCCTCCTCGGCGCTGTCCACGACAATGGCCGCAACGCCCGCCTTGGCGGCAAACTCGGCGCTGCCCGCGCCCTCCAGCTTATCGCCTGCGGCGGCAGAGGTAAACGGAGCCGTCAAAAACAGCTCGCCCTCCTTGCTTACAATGCACACATCGGCAGCGGCAGCGGCCAGAGCGGAGCCAGCACCGCACACGCCGGTGACAACGGCGACCTGCGGCACAACGCCGGAGACCTTTGCCACGGCGGCGGCAACAGCCGCGCTGCCGGAAAGCGCCGCAAGGCCCTCTTCCAGCTTCGCGCCCACGGAGTTGTAGAACGTTACGACGGGGTTGCCCGTTTTCGCGGCCATATCCAGAACCTTGACGACCTTCTCGGTGTCTTTTTCGGCCACGGCCGCGCCTGTCTGGCACACGGCGTAAACGGGGGTGCCGTTCGCGCTGCCAAACGCAGCGGTGACAGCGCCGTCCGCGTAAAGCGCACTGTAAGCGCCTTCGTCGAAGAATTTGGCAAGCACATCCTTGCCGGTTGTTGCGATAGCCATTAACAGCCCTCCTGCATTTTAAAAAAATTCCGAAATTAATATCATTATACTATTTTGACAAATCAATAACAAGTGTTTCTGTTATGATTTCCGTAAAATTATTCGCAAGTATGGAAAATACTGCTGTTGGGAACATCGCCCTGCGCTTCCGGGAAGAAAACGTTCTTCCATTCGGCAAGCTTTTCGTCCTCCCCGTTTACCCGGAAGGACGTGGCCCCGGCGTTTTCGCCTGCGGCCACACAGGCGCGCACCGCGCCGTCCACAAACATTTTTTCCTCCACGCCGCACTCCAGCACCTGCGTCACCGCGCCGTCCACACGGTACAGCATGTGGCCCAGATATTTGGGACCGTCCATTACGACATATCCCTCCACTTCTCCCTCGAAGCGGCCGTTGTTCAAAAGATCGATCACATCATATTCCCGGATGGGGCGCATTGCGATCATCCTCTGTTCCCTCCCCGTTTTTTTCTTGCCGCCACAGCGCCCTTGGGCGCGCGCGGGCCGTGAGGCCCAGCCGCGGTGCGGCGCGCGGCGTTGGCCGCCGTATTTTTCGCAATGGTGGCCGTGGCCTTTCCGCGGGAGGCGGCCGTGCGCAGCGCCGCCACCTCCTGGCTTGTCAGCTCCCGGTACTGGCCTGGCTGCAGCATGCCCAGCTTTACCGCGCCCAGTGCCGAACGGCGCAACCGGATGACATCCAGGCCCACGGCTTCGCACATACGGCGGATCTGGCGGTTTTTTCCCTCACGGATGGTCATTTCCAGCACTGTCCGCTCCGGTTCGTCTGTCACCACATGGATGGCGGCGGGCAGCGTTTTGCTTCCGTCGTCCAGCACAACGCCGTCCGTCAGCGCAATGATCTGCTCCTCGGTTGCGTGGGGGCGCACCGTCACGCGGTACAGCTTGGACACTCCATGGCTGGGGTGCGTGAGCAGATTGGCAAAATCACCATCATTCGTCAGCAGCAGCAGCCCCTCGCTGTCCTTGTCCAGACGCCCCACCGGGTACACCCGAACGGGCACGTCCGCAATCAGGTCCATTACCGTTTTGCGCCCGCGCTCATCGTTCGTGGTGGTGATGTAGCCCCGGGGCTTATACATCATATAATAATATTTCTCCGACTTCTTCGGCACATAGACCTTCTGTCCGTCTACAGTGAGCAGGTCTTTCAGCGTGTCCATTTTATCGCCCACTGTGACGGGCCTGCCGTTCAGCTTCACGCGGCCCTCGCGGATGAGCTGTTCTGCGGCCCGGCGTGAGCATACGCCCTGCTCGGCCAGCACTTTCTGGATTCTTACGTCGCGCATGGTCTCTCCTTTTCTTTCCCCTGTCTGATCACTTTCCCGATGCAGCCCGGCCACAAAAAACGGCGGAGCCAGGGCGTGCGCGGGCCGGACAGCATGGCGCGTCCGGCCGCACGGCACGCCCGCGCCGCCGCGTTATTCCGCCGCCGGGGCCGCAGGCCGGGCTTCGCCCTGCGCCTGCTGCTCCTTCTGTTTGTTGTTGAACAGCGCCGTGATCTTATCAACCATGTCCGGCAGCATACCAATGGCGCGGTCTACACTGTTGGAGGTATCGGCAAGCTGCAGCATGCGCACGCTGCCGTCTTTTACCACCAGGAAAGCCACGGGCTGGATGGAAACACCCGCACCGCCGCCGCCGCCGAACAGGTCCTTCGTCGTCTTGCTGGGAAAATCCGCGCCGCCGGAAGCGAACCCGAACGTCACCTTTGAAATGGGCAGCACCAGTGTGCCGTCCGCCATATTGATGGGATTTCCGATGATGGTATTGGAATCCACCATGCTCTTTATTTTTTCCAGGGTCACATCCATCAGGCCCTCAATGGGATGCTGGCTCATGCTGAATACCTCCGTTTGTTTTTAATGGCTCCGCAATGATATCAATTGGTTCGGCGCACAGCAGCCGCCTGCCGCAGCCTCTAAAGCACATGTTCATTCTTCAGCTGCACAAGCGCGTAAAGCGCCGCTGTTATCATTATAATCGGTGATGCGCCTATTTTACAAGAGAAATATGGCCCGGCCGTGATCTCTCCGGTAAAATCAGCCAAAATGCGCACCTGCCTGAAGCTCAGGTTGAAAAAATTTTGCAGCGCGGCGGCAGCTCCGCCCACCCATGCCTGCGCTCTGCCATAGGCGGCAGCCGTCTGCGCCGCATCGTCCCTGTGTATGGGCAGGATAAAAATAATGCCTGTAAAATGCAGTGCCCGGAACACGCGGCGCATGAATGCACCGGCGGCGGAAAGGATGCCCTGCACCTTTTCAAACGTCATATGAAGCTTCGGCTCCGGCTTAGCCGGCTGCTCCTTCGGGGCACTTTCCGGCCGCGGCGGCGTTTTCTTTTTCTTCCGGTCCGCCTTTTCCTTCATGGGATACAGGCGGAAACTGAAAATGCCCAATAGTTTCAGCCTGGCCGTAAACTCTCCCTGCTTATACTCCACCGCCACAGCCGCCGGAACAATAAGCAGAACCGCAAGCAGCGCCAAAAGCCCCAGGACCACCCAAAGCAGCACCATCAGAAACGTATGCATCACACATCCCCTTCCGGTGCAAACGCCTGTGCGCCGTCCGCGTCCTCATCGCCGGAATACGCAGCCTCCCCCGCGGCCTCTTCCATTTCCGCATAGTCGTCACCGTGCAGCGGCGGCAGCTCAGCCAGCGAGGCGATGCCGAACGTACGCAGGAATACATCCGTCGTGCGGAAGGACACCGGCCGTCCGGGCAGGTCCAGCCGTCCGGCTTCCTCGATCAGCCCTTTCTGCACCAGCGTCTGCACTGTGGACGAAGAATCCACGCCCCGCACCTGCTCGATAAAGGAGCGGGACACCGGCTGATTGTACGCAATAATGGCCAGGACTTCCAGCGCAGCCGGAGAAAGCGGCGTGTTGCGCCGCGTGTCCATGATATCTTTGATATACGGCGCATAAGCCGTTTTGGTGGCAAGCTGCCAGCGGTCCTCCAGCTGGAGCAGCACAAGACCGCGGTCTTCGGCCTCGTAATCGTCCCGCAAGGAAAGAAGAAGGCGCGATACCGCGTCCTCCTCCACCCCCAGCACGCCCGCCAAGCGTTCCGCCGTGACAGGCTCGGCATGAGCGAACAGCATGGCCTCTACCGCGGCCTTGGTTTGTTTCAGATCCATTTTAATCCTCTCCCGCTTCTCTGGCAGTCTTAAGGGGGCGTATGCCGTTACATTTTACGCCCGGTGCGTACGGTGAGCGATTCGTCGTCCGCGATGGCGATGCGTCCGGCGCGCACCAGTTCCAGAACCGCGAGGAACGTAGCCACGGTCTGGCTGCGCCCCCCCTCCTTGACGAACAGCTGGCGAAGCCGCCTGACACGGCCTGTCATCAAGCCGCGCAGCACATGTATGATACGTGAGGTGACGGAAACGAAAGGCGCGGTGGTAAGCGGTTCGAACTGCTCCTGACGGGGCGGCTGCTTCTGACGGCTGCGTCCCTGCAGGGCGTTGTACGCTTCCTCCAGCAGATATACATCGTGACGCAGGCGGTACTCGGTATCCAGCTCGACCTCGGCCGGTTCACGCACCACGGTATATACGCCTTCGGCCATGCTGCGCAGCTGCGCAGCCACCTCCTTACAGGCGCTGTATTCCACCAGCATACCGGTGAGTTCTTCCTTCATGCGCTCGGCTTCTTCGCTCTTGGGCAGCAAAAAATACGACTTCATCTGCACCAGACGGGCGGCCATCTCGATAAATTCGCTTGCACTCTCCATCTGGTAAACAGGCAGGCCGTTCACCATCGAAACGTACTGGTCGATCAGGGCCACAATCTCGATGTCATAAATATTCATTTTGTTTTTGGAGACGAGGTACAGCAGCAGGTCCAGCGGCCCCTCAAAATCTTCCAGCTTAAAAGTAATCGTCTGTTCCATCCGGCAGGGTTATTCTCCTTTTCAAAGCGCTGTTCAAAGCACGGCGCGCAGAATGGCCTCGATAAATCCCGTGGCCGACACCAGCAGGTTCCACACAAAATTTGTGGCAACGCGCAGAGGCGTGTCCAGCCAGCCCAGCATCAAAACCGCGAACAGCCCCACCATGATATACCGTTCATAGCGCATCAGCCCGAAATAGGCCCCGCGCGGCAGGAACACCGTTGCAATGCGTGAGCCGTCCAGGGGCGGCACAGGCATCAGGTTAAACACGGCCAGCGTGATATTCGTCCACACCATCTGGAACAGCACCGCGGATACGAATATCCAGCCCTGCGTGCCGGGTGCGAGGTAGTACACCAGCTTGTAAAAGATCATACACAAAAAGGCCAGCAGCAGATTCGATGCCGGGCCTGCGGCAGCGGAGAGCGCCATATCCCTGCGGGGATGCCGGAAATTCGTTGCCGCCGCGATAGGCACGGGCTTGGCCCAGCCGAAGCCGACAAAGATCATGCAAAGCGCACCCAGAAAATCAAAATGGCGCAGCGGGTTCAGCGACAAACGGCCATAGCGCTTGGCTGTAGGGTCTCCCAGCTTGTCCGACGCCCACGCATGGGCGGATTCATGCACGGGGATCGCGGTGAGTAGCGCGACAGCGCGGGCCACATAGGTGGCAAGCAGGTCCCAATTCACGCGATGTCTCTCCCCTTCCGGCCGCGGCGCACAGCAGGCGCGTTCTGCGGCGTAAACTTTATCCAACGGATATTATATGATACCATTTTTCCGATGGGAACACAAGTACGCAGACGCCGTCTGCATTCCCGGTTCATGAGATATCGCCTTTCCATCGAAACCGAAACATCTTCGGCCCGTCCCTTGCAGCGAAGAACGGCGGGCGGTATACTTATTTTACGAATTCGCCCGCTCCCGCCAAACCAGGCTTGACCTGACAAAGGAGGAAAAGCAATGTCAAAATGCGCAAAATTCACGCTGTCTTTCAATCTTGATTTCACAAATGAAGAGTGAATCGCGATGTTTCAATTCTACCAAAACGCTTTCCATGCCCGAAAAACCTATGAAGGTACTCCTCCGGATAGCAATGACATCCATATCATGATGGATATTTACGGCGTTGAGAACCTTATCGGGCCCGGTGTAGCGCCCGGCAGCGGGAATTCCATATGCTGCGAGATTCGTTTTACGGATGAAAATGAATTTTGCAGAGCGTACGGCATATTAACACAGGAAAGCAAAAGCCATTCACTGGAAGGGCCGTTTCCCTGGGCGGCTAGATCGGGCCTTGTCGAAGATAAGTTCGGTGTCGGCTGGGCTCTTTATTACAACGAGTGAGTTTGTGCTTTTCCGCGCGCGGCCTTTCATTTTACGAAAACCGGCTGTTTAAAATATCTCTGATTTATTTTTGAAAAAAACTTGCTTTTTGCCGGATTATTTGATATTATATTCTAGCGACTTGAAAAGAGGAGGTGCAGTAAATGGCAAAATGTGATTGCTGTGGGAAAGGCGTGACCTTTGGTATCAAGGTGTCCCACTCGCACAGACGTGCAAACAGAGCTTGGAAGCCCAACGTAAAAAGAGTGAAAGCTGTGGTTGACGGTTCTCCCCGTTATATCCACGCCTGCACCCGCTGCCTGCGTTCGGGTAAAGTTACCCGCGCTGTCTGATAGCGAACAACTGCACCCCGCACACATCCGTGTGCGGGGTATTTTTTGTTATACCATGACGCCGCAAAGCGGCCTCAACAAAACCGCACTTGCTGCGGTTTTGCATGGTTCAATGTTCTCAAAGCTCTGTGCGCCAGCACAGGGGCGTGTGCCTTGCACACGCGCGGCCGCGCAAGCGGCAGCTTTGAGGTTATTATACCATATGTTTCCCCAGCGCTAAACTGTACCGTGTACTCCTGCTCTTTCAATTCTCCAGTAAAATCCTTAAATCTTCATATGCCTCGCGGATATCCGGCAGGTCTGCGGGAAGTATATCTCTGTTTTTAATCTCTTTGGCATAACGGTCAAAAAATGTTTCTTCAAACGGTATGACCGGGAAGTCTTTTTCCAAGCCGTTTCGCGTCGCCGTAATTACAGCTTTCCCCTCTCGTATTTCATTCCGGAACAGCCATCCTTGGTCAGTGACCATAAAGCACTGATCAATGTGTTCCCTGTCGTTTTTTGCGCTGTCATATACAGCAAGCTCCGCTGCCCATGTGATGAAAAGATGCGCCGAAGCCCCCTGCTCAAAATCCACCTTTAAAAACTGTGTATCATCACATGCAAGCGAGTGTGTGTGGTCATCTGAAAAGAAGGCCCTTCCCACAACCCTCCGGCCCATCAAATAGCGCGCCGCATTCAAATTATGCAGCATAGCGTCCATGAATGGGCCACCATTTTTTTGGGGTCCGTGGCCCAGCGGTTCCACGTAGGATAGTGGTGGAGCCAATCCTGCTTGTAAAGCGCCAGCTTACCGAATTCTCCTCCTGAAAATATTTCTTTATAAGCTTCAATAACCGGATTATTGGTTCTGCGATAAATCACGCCACACCGCACCCCCGCCTGCTCCACCGCCTCGGTCATTTCCCGTGCGTCTGAAAGGTCCGCAGCCAACGGTTTTGTGGCAACGATCTGCTTTCCGGCTTTCGCCGCCGCCAGAACATATTCTTTCCGTACAAACGGCGGCACAAACACACACACTACATCTATCTCCGGATCGTTTATAATCGCCTCCGGGCTGTCTGCCGCCTTCGCGCCGAAAATCTCCGCATACCGTTCCGCATTTGCGCTGTTCACCGGAGAATACAACAGCTTCACCTCGACTTGCCGGCTGCTGAGCAAATCGGCAGCGCGCAGCCGCAAAAAGTCCCCGCAGCCGATAATTCCGATTCTAAGCTTTCCGCTCATCTTTGACTATCCCCGTTTCCTATAATTTTCCCTATCGCTTTTCTCGGATATTGCTCTACCGTTTACTATACAACACCTGTACCCTTTTGTAAAATCAAAGCGCACAGACGGAAAACTCCGTCTGTGCGCTTTGATCCAGCTTGCCGAAAAAGCTTCGCTTTTGCGCCAAGCTGCCTACGAACAGGGCCTTTGGCCCCGTTCGCCGCGCACGGCGCGGGGTCATTTTAAATGAAAAAGGGGTTCACCACCCCTTTTTCAAGCTTTTTCCCCGGACTCTTCTTTTACTTCTTTGCCTTTTTCGACAGTCTGAATCAAAGCGCACAGACGGAAAACTCCGTCTGTGCGCTTTGATCGTCTTATAAAATCAGCATTGCCAAGCTCCTGCAGTGAATCTGCCGGATGACAAAAGCCCGTCTTTATTTTTTCTTCCGCCCGAACTTGTATTCCGTCCCGTTTTTAATGCGCTGGATATTGCTCCGGTGCAGCCATATAACCAATCCGCCGATGACCGCCGCGCAGCAAGTGGTAAGCACGACGTCGCGCCCAGCCACAAAATGAAAGTACAGAAATGTAACGGCGGGATACGCCGCCGCGCAGCAGATGCTTGCCAGAGAAACCATTTTGCTGCACAGGAACACGATAAAAAACACCGCCAACAAAGGCAAAATAAGCACCGGCTTGATGGCAATGATCGTGCCCGTGGCCACAGACACAGCCTTGCCGCCCTTGAAGCCGAAATATACCGGGTACACATGCCCCAGAACCGCACAAAACGCCGCGATATAGGCACCGTAGATAGGGTCTGCCGCCGTAAACGCACCGAACGCCCATTTCGCCAGCAGCACCGCCAGGATACCTTTTCCGATATCGCCCACAATGGTGAGCGCCGCCGCGCCTTTTCCAAAGGTGCGCAGCACATTGGTCATACCCGCGTTGCCGGAGCCGAAGGTGCGGATGTCCTTGTGATACAAAAGCCTTGTCACGATGATGGAAAAGCTCAGAGAGCCAAGCAGATACGCGGCGGCAGCACATGCCGCGCCGCACAGCACGGTTTGCAGCATCGGTAATCCCTCCTGTATTCAGCGCCGGGCACACCGCCCGCCGCCTTTGTTCCGGCGTGCCGCGCGGCACGCTCTTCCGGCCCTGTACGGGCAGCTACACCTTTTCCCCGCGCTCGCGGATAACGATGCGCACGGGCGTCCCCTCCAGGCCGAAGGTCTCGCGGATCTGATTCTCGATATAACGCGCGTAAGAAAAATGGAACAGCTGCTTGGAGTTGCAGAAGCAGACGAACGTGGGCGGGCGCGTGGCGATCTGGGTCATGTAATAGATCTTCAGGCGTTTGCCTTTGTCGCTGGGCGGCTGCACGCGCGCCGTAGCCCGGGCCAACAGATCGTTCAGCATGCCCGTGGTCACGCGCATGGCGTTCTGGCTGTCCACAAACTTGATCAGCTCGAACAAACGGTCCACACGCTGGCCCGTTTTTGCCGAAATGAAGATGATGGGTGCGTAAGACATAAAGCTGAAATCGTTCATCAGCTTTTTGCGCTGTACATCCATGGTCTTATCGTCTTTCTCCACCGCGTCCCATTTGTTGACGGCAATGATGCACGCCTTGCCCTGCTCGTGGGCGAAGCCCGCCACCTTAGAATCCTGCTCGGTAAAGCCCTCTGTGGCGTCGATCATGATGACACACACCTTGGCGCGCTCCACGGCCGCCAGACTGCGCAGCACGCTGTACCGCTCCACGCCGTCCTCCACTTTGCCGCGTTTGCGCAGGCCGGCAGTGTCGATAAACGTAAATTTGCCGTACCGGTTGTCCACATCGCTGTCCACCGCGTCCCGGGTGGTGCCCGCCTCGTTGGCGACGATCATGCGTTCCTCGCCCAGGATATGGTTGACCAGGCTGGACTTGCCTACGTTGGGGCGGCCGATGACCGCCACACCGATGCGCTCGTCCTCATCCTCTCCATCTTCATTTTCAGGCAGGCAGGCGCACACCGCTTCCAGCAGGTCGCCCGTGCCGTGGCCGTGCACCGAGGAAACCGGATACGGTTCGCCGATGCCCAACGAATAAAAGTCATACAGTTCCATGGGCGGCTCGCCCACACCGTCTACCTTGTTTACCACAAGGAACACAGGCTTGCCGCTGCGCATGAGCATGGCCGCGATGTCCTGATCCTGCGCGGTGACGCCGCTGCGGATGTCCGTCACAAACAGGATGGCGTCCGCAGTATCGATGGCGAGCTGCGCCTGCCCGCGCATATGACGCAGCAGCACGTCGTCCGCTTTTGGCTCGATGCCGCCGGTATCGATGAGCAGAAAACGGTGGTCCTGCCATTCGCAGTTGCCGTACAGGCGGTCCCGCGTGACGCCGGGAGTGTCTTCGACAATTGCCAGCCTCTGGCCTACCAGCTTATTGAACAATGTGGATTTGCCGACATTCGGCCGCCCCACGATGGCTACGATGGGTTTTCCCATAGGTCTTCCTTTCTTTTGTATCAGGCTTCCGCAGCTTTCTCACTTCAGCATGGCTTTCAGCAGTTCCCCGCCGTTCTGCGGCAGGATGCGCACGCGCACGCCCAACGCCTTTTCCAGCTGCTTGACGGTAACGTCGTCCAGGAATTTGTCCTTCTCCTCCCGCAGCATCACCTCGGGGATGCCCAGCGTATGGCTGCGCAGCTTCCCTTTCAGCTGTGCGATCAGGTCTGTGCCGGTGATGAGGCCCGCAACGCTGACGTTCCCGCCGAAAAAATCGTTCCGGATGCAGTGGACCGTCACCTTTACGTTGCGGTGCAGGCTCTGGAGCGTATCCGCCAGCATGCGGATGAGCGGATACGCCAGCGTACCCGTGGCCACATCGATGGCGCGCGGCAGCAGCGTATGCTTTTGGTCCGGCAGCGCGTTCATGAACTCATCGTGCAGCAAGCGCCACATGCCTACGCCATTCTCCAGCTGTACATAATCATCGTAATATTCATCCGGCGGGATGGGCCTGCCCGCCAACAGAAACCATTCATCGCCGGGATACACCACGCGCACGCCGTACTGCCGCTTATATTTTTCACCGTACTCTTCAAGGATATCCAGCACCTCACAGGCGCTCTCCCTGTCGTACGGCTCCAACGGATACAGGCCGTCGCGGTAGCGTGTCAGGCCCGTGGGCACGGCCGCGATGCTGCGCACCGCCGGGTACAGGCCGCCCAGCTTTTCCAGGCTTTTGCGCAGGTGCCCGCCATCGTTGACGCCGCGGCACATCACAAGCTGGCAGTTCATCTCAATGCCCGCTCCGGCAAACTCGTCGATGTATTTCAGCACCTCGCCCGCGTGCCTGTTCGTCATCATTTTCACACGCAGCTCCGGTTCCACGGTATGCACGGAAATGTTGATGGGCGAGATGTGCATTTTTTTGATACGCTCCACTTCGTGGGCGTTCAGGTTCGTCAGCGTGATATAATTTCCGAACAGAAAAGACAGACGCTCGTCGTCGTCCTTGAAATACAGCGTCTCCCGCAGGCCGCTGGGGAGCTGGTCGATGAAGCAGAACATGCATTTGTTGCGGCAGGAGTGCTTTTTGTCGATGAGGTAGCTCTCGAAAGCGCACCCCAGCGGCGCATACTCATCCTTTTCCACACAAACATATTCCAGCTTCGCGCCCCGCACCAGGGCCAGCTCCAGCTTCGGGCCGGAGGAAAAGAACTCATAGTCCAGCATATCGTTGATCTCGTTGCCGTCGATGGACAGCAGCGTGGCGCCGGCAAGGCCCGCCTGCTCTGCAGGGGTACCCCTGTCCGCGCCCGTGATCTTTACCGCCATGTGCCCGCCTCCTTCTGCGGCAAAAATAAAAAGGAGAAGGATCGCTCCCTCTCCTTTTGCGGGAAGCTGATTACGCTTCCTTTTTGACGATTTCCTTGCCCTTGTAGTAGCCGCAATTGCCGCATACCTGGTGGGGAAGTTTGTATTCGCCGCACTGCGTGCACTTTGTCAGCGTGGGGGCGGTAAGCTTCCACACAGAGGAGCGCCGTTTATCACGTCTTGCCTTGGAAACCTTTCTCTTGGGTACTGCCACTATAAGCACCTCCTCATGATGTGAATCTAATCGTTGAGCAGTTGTTTCAATATAGAAAGCCTTTCGTCCACGGAACCGCTGGTTTCATGCCTGCAAGAGCATGGTTTTCGGTTGCCGCAAACCGGGCACAGCCCTGCACAATCGTCGCTGCAAAGCAGCACGGTGGGCACTTCGAGCACAAGCTCGGTGTACGCAAGCTCTCTCACGTCCAGCTTGCCGTCGGGCGTAAAGCTAAGCTCCGCATCCGGGTCGCTCAGATCCGCCTCGCGCACGCAATATGTCTTTATGACATGGAAGCGCCGCGTACGTTCCTCCAGACACCGCGCACAGGCAAACGCCACATCCGCGGTGATATCCAGCGCGATCTCAAGCATCCGCCCCTGAAGCGTTGCAGTGATGCGCGCCTCCACCGTGCCCGGCACTGTATATCCCGGGAAATCTTCTTCGGAGAGATCCAGTTCCAGCGCTGTGGTGACAGGCTCGTCATACGTACCGAAAATCTTTTTGATGTCAAGCAGCATGATGAGCCTCCTCAAAGGTCGCCTAGTTATTATACCCATAATATGGGGGCTTGTCAAGACCATTTGCACAAAAACTTGCGTCGAATCTCACAGGAACAGGGGGCGCGGCCTGCCGCGCCCCCTGCCCTTGATGGCGTTTATTCTTATGCGTATTTTTTGACGCTCTCAGGCAGGACGTCCATGTCCGCCGACACGGTGACAACGACCTTTACGCCGTCGCCCGCAAGCACGTTCAGTTCGTCCAGCAGCTTGCCGAGGCCATCCAGATCGTGGTTGCCCAGCTTCAGCACGCCGTCCAGGTAGACCTCCACAATGTCGTAGTTGCCTGCCAGGATGCCGGCGATAAAGCCGTACAGCATGTCGTAACCGGAAATTTTATACTCGTCAACGTCGATCAGGCGCGCCGCGTGGTCAATATCATACGTGAGCTTCATGGATTTTTCAATGCATACAATATTGCCGGGGGTGGTTTTCGCGGAATCGTTGATCATGTCGATCATCTTTTTCGTTTTGCCGGAGCCTTTGCCACCAACAATCAATTGAATCATAGGAATAGCCTCCTTTATTTTAACACCGTCCGGTGTGATTAACGAAGTTTCGCCTCAAGCTCTGCTTTCTGGGCCTCGTAGCCGGGTTTGCCGAGCAGGGCGAACATGTTTTTCTTGTAGCTTTCCACGCCGGGCTGGTTAAAGGGGTTTACCCCAAGCATATAACCGCTGATGGCGCAGGCTTTCTCAAAGAAATAAATCAGATAGCCAAGGTCGGCCTCCGTCAGGCTGTCGACCTCCAGAATGATGTTGGGCACGCCGCCGTCGGTGTGGGCCAGAATAGTTCCCTCCATCGCCTTGCGGTTCACCACGCTCATATCCTGCCCGGCCAGGAAATCCAGGCCGTCGAAGTTGTCTGCGCTTTTTTCAATGTACAAATCGCGCTGAGGCTGTTTGATGTCCACCACCGTCTCGAACATGATGCGCGCGCCATCCTGCACGAACTGGCCCATGGAATGCAGATCGGTGGAAAAAATAACGCTGGCGGGGAACAGGCCCTTCTGGTCCTTGCCCTCGCTCTCGCCGAAAAGCTGTTTGTACCACTCGTTCATCATCGTGAAATTCGGCTCATAGCAAGCCATCAGTTCCACGCTCTTTCCCTTGCGGTACAGGATATTGCGCGCCGCAGCATAGCGGTAGCATTCATTCTGCGTGCTGCACACGGCCAGTTCCTCCCGTGCTTTGGCGGCGCCCGCCATCAGCGCGTCGATGTCGCAGCCCGCGGCGGCGATGGGCAGCAGGCCTACAGCCGTCAGCACCGAATAGCGGCCGCCCACATCGTCCGGCACAACGAATGTCTTGTAGCCCTCGTCTGTGGAAAGTTCTTTCAGCGTGCCGCGCGCCTTGTCCGTTGTGGCGTAGATACGGCCTTTCGCTCCGTCCTTGCCGTACTTTTTCTCCAGCAGGGCCTTGAAGATGCGGAACGCCAGCGCCGGCTCGGTCGTGGTGCCGGATTTGGAAATGACGTTCACGGAAATGTCCTTGCCTTCGCAGGCATCCAGCACGCTCTGCAGGTAGGCGGGGCTGATGGAATTGCCCACATAAAAAATCTGCGGCGTTCCCTTGCAGGTGTTGTTGTAAAGCGTTCCCTTCAGCGCTTCAATGGCGGCGCGGGCGCCCAGATAGCTGCCGCCGATTCCGATGACGACGAGTACGTCGCTGTCGGACTGAATCTTTGCCGCAGCCTTTTTGATGCGGGCGAATTCTTCTTTATCATAATCCACCGGCAGATCCACCCAGCCCAGAAAATCGCTGCCGGGGCCGGTCTTGCCGTGCAACGTTTCGTGTGCCAGGCTGACCTGCGGGAAAATCGCGTCGAATTCATCGTCCGCGACGAATTTTGCAAGGTGTCTGCCATTCATTTTGACACTCATTGAAAGCGCCTCCAACCATTCGTTTGATATATACTAAATATATAGGATAGGGCGGCGGGTGTCAAGCCGATATTGTGTATTTTCTACAATGTAAACAGCGCTTTTGTAAGAAGTGACAAGGCTGTGCCCCAGTCCATCTGCGGTACTTCGCTGCGGGTGGTGACGGGATATTCACCCAGTATTTCTTCCCCCGCCTTCAACGTTACGGAAGCCACCTGCGTGCCTGCCGCCACAGGTGCGTCCAGCTTTTCCGGAAGCACAACGGCCGCCGTCAGCGTCTGCCCCTCGCCTTTTTTCAGCAGCATCTTTTCCGGCACGGTGTAATCCAGCGCCACCTGCTGTTCCACGCCGCCCGTCACACGCAGCGTGTCCGCACGCCCGGCGATCTGGGGAAATGCGCCGGCTTCAAACGTGGCGAAGCCATAATCCAGCATTGCCGTGGCGGATGCAAAACGCTCCTTGCTGGAGGGAGAGCCCAGCACCACGGCCAGCAGGCCCATACCGTCCCGTACCGCGCTGGCCGAGATGCACACGCCCGCGCCGTTGGTGGTGCCCGTTTTGAGGCCTGTGATCCCCGCATAGCTCTTGAGCATTTTGTTGGTGTTGGTGAGCTGCGTCTCGCCGCCCCGCAGCGTATCCATCCAGATTCCGGAATATTCCAGTATTTTGGGATGGCGCAGCAGCGCCAGAGACATGACGGCCACGTCCCGCGCGCTGGAATAATGCCCCTCGGCGTCGAGGCCGCAGGCGTTTACAAAACGGGTATGCGTCATGCCCAGCTCCGCCGCGCGGGCGTTCATCATTTCGGCGAACACCGGCTCGGAGCCGCCCACAAATTCCGCCACGGCAACGGCCGCGTCGTTGGCGCTGCACACGCAGATGGCCTTGATAAGCTCATCCAGAGTGAATTGCTCGCCCGGCTCCAGCCAGATCTGGCTGCCGCCCATATTAAAAGCATGCTCACTGATGGGCACGATATCCGTCATGGAAATCTTCCCCGCCTCCACCGCCTCCAGTGTGAGCAGCAGCGTCATGATCTTGGTGATAGACGCCATGGGCACCTCGGCATCCGGCTCTTTTTCATACAGGATGTCGCCGGTGTCGATGGAAATGAGGATCGCGTTGCGGCACGGGATATCCAACTGCGGTTTTGCAAAGCGCGGGTTTTCCTGCACCGACGTGGCAATGGTCTCGTGCGGGTTGGCCGCGCCCGTCCCCGCGGCGCCATTCGGTTGTACGGCGTCCGCGCCGGGCAGCGTTGTTTCCTCCTGTGCGCCGTCCTGCGCGGATGCTGCTACGGGCAGATCCTCGGGCGGCTCCTCCGCTGTGGCCAGCGCCGCAGGAGCAAAGCACGAAAAGGCAAGCGCGGCCAGCAAAACGACTGCCGGCAGCCGCATCCCATTTTTCCGTTCCATCATAACCATCCTCCTCAGTTTCGCGGTCTTTCAATCATCTATATGAAACATGCGCGCCCCGCATGCGTGGATGTCCGCACTGCTCTTGTGATTTCGGCGCGGTTTCTGTATAATAACTTCATGACCGCCGCTCCAAAACGCCGGGAAACCGCCCTGCGTTTCGGACGCGGCCTGATCTGAGGTGAAATTTTGAAGGTTGCATTTTATACGCTGGGCTGCAAGGTGAACCAGAACGAAACGGGCGCGCTGGCCCAGCTTTTTTATGAAAACGGCTTCGAGCCCGCGCTGGACGGCGGGGAAGCGGACGTGTACATCGTGAACAGCTGCACCGTGACGGCGGGCGGCGACAAAAAAAGCCGCCAGTGGCTGCGCCGCGCCAAGCGGCGGAACCCCGGCGCGGTGACCGTGCTGACGGGCTGCTTTCCTCAGGCCTTTCCCGGGGAAGCGCTGGCTGTGGGGGAAGCGGACATCATCACAGGCTCCGGCGCGCGCCGCCGCGTGCTGGACAACGTGCTGCGCTTTTTGCAGGAGGGCGGCCGTATTGTGGACATTGCGCCCCATGAAAAATCCGAACGCTTCGAGGAGCTTCCCATGGAACGTCTGGAGGGGCATACCCGTGCCTTCATGAAAATAGAGGACGGCTGCAACCGGCGCTGTGCCTACTGTGTCATTCCGCGCGCCCGGGGCAGCGTGCGCAGCCGCGCCGAGGAAAGCATCCTCGGCGAGCTGGCCGCACTGGCAAAGGGCGGATACGCCGAAGTGGTGTTTTCCGGCATCAACCTCTCCAGCTACGGCCGGGACACCGGAACAGACCTGGCCGAGATCGTGGAAAAGGCGGCGCAGGTGCCGGGCATCCGCCGCATTCGCCTGGGGAGCCTGGAGCCTGACCTTATGACAGAAGAAATGATCGCCCGCATGGCACGCGTTCCGGCTTTGTGCCCCCAATTCCACCTTTCGCTGCAAAGCGGCTGCGACGCCACGCTGCGGCGCATGCGCCGCATTTACGACACCGCGGGCTATCGCGCAGTGGTGGAAAAGCTGCGGGCCGCGTTCCCGGGCGCGTCTTTCACCACGGACATCATCGTGGGGTTTCCCGGCGAGACCGAGGCGGATTTTGAGGAGAGCGCGGCCTTTGTCCGTGAGATTGGCTTTTTGAAGGTGCATGTGTTCAGTTTTTCCCGCCGGGCCGGCACGCCCGCTTACGATATGCCGGACCAGATAGACGAAGCAGAAAAAGCGCGCCGCAGCCACCGGCTGCAGGCCGAGGCGGACGCTGTGCGCGCTCGAGTCATCGCCGGAATGGAGGGACGTCCTGTCGAGGTGCTGCTGGAAAAGCCGGTGAACAACACGCTGTTCACCGGGTACACCCGGGAGTATGTCCCCGTCCTGCTGAAGGCCCCCGGGCACAGACAGGGCGGCATCGTGCACGCGGTGCTGGGCGCGTTCGACGGCACGCGCTGCACCGCAGCTCTGGCCGAATGAGCGCCGCCGTTTTCAATCAGAATGCCGCAGCCCCGCCCCGCGCATTTCGGGCGGGGCTTTTCTGTGCCCGTGAATACTGAAGATCTGTGAAAAAATGTGGAAATCCCCCGCGCTTGCTTGTGTGTCGCCGTTTTTTGTATTATGTTAAAAGGAAGGCCCCCGCGCCGCACTGCGGCGGACGGACGGCCACGGAAAGGAGGGTGCGCGGCATGCGCGCCGGAATAAAATCCATTCTGCTCATACTGGCCTGTGCCGTGCTGTTCGGCGCCGGGTTTCGTCCCCGCCCCCTGCCCGCCGCCGCTTATGCCGCGACGGGATATTCCTTCGCAGGAGCATTGCGCGCCTGGAAAGAATCTCTGGGTCCGCCTCTGCCGGAGGCCGTTCTGCTGGACGTCCCCGTTGTTTACCAGTGGCCCGAAATGCCCAACGGCTGCGAAGCCACCGCGCTGACAATGCTGCTGCAATATTATGGATTTGCCGCCGATAAGCTCTCCGTTGCATACGATTATATCCCCCGCTCGGACTTCACCTACACCTGGTTTTCCACCTACGGGCCGGACCCTGCCTCCGCCTACGCAGGCGATCCGGCGCTGTTCGGCTTTTACTGCCTGGCCCCTGCCGTGGCCGAAGGAGCAAACCGTTATCTTGCGGAACAGGACAGCACGCTGCGCGCGGTGGATATCAGCGGCGCGGACGGTTACGTGCTCCGAAGGAGCATCGCTCAGGGACGGCCGGTGGTGGTCTGGGCGACCATCGGCTTTGAGCCCTTGGTGTACAGCGATTATTCCTGGCGGCTGTATTCAGACAGCTCCGTCTACCATCCCTACAAAAACCTGCACTGTCTTGTGGTATGCGGCTACGACGCGGACTATTTTTATATCCGCGATCCGTTATACGGCGCGCTGCAGATCGAATGCGGCACCTTCCTGCTGCGCTACGCGGAAATGGAACGCCGTGCAGTCGTGCTCAGCGAAGCGCCGCCGGATGCGTCCGCTCTGTATCCGGGAGGTGCAAGGCTCTCGTAAGCCCCACTGTAAAAACAAAAAACGAAAAGCGTCCGGCTGCTTTGACGGAACACCGCCAAAGCAGCCGGACGCTTGATTTTCCAGCGCTGCAAATAAAACCTTTTCCTGATGTCTACAGCCCCGGGACAGCCCGCATGCCCGAAACCGCCATCCGGCCGCTTCACTTCATTCCGCGTCCAACGCAGGTTCCCCTACGGCCAAAGGAGGCGTTTCGCCGCGTTCCAAAGCAAGCATAGCTGCTTCGGCCCGCAGCTGCAGATCCCGCGCGGCCTGTTTTTTCGGCAGCGATGCATCCGCGTACAGCGGCGCGCCGATGCGCAGCGTAAAACAGGGCTTTTTGCGCCACGCCCAAAGGCCACGGGCCGGACGCCGGCACAGCATCATGGGCACCACCGGACAGCCTGCACGCACCGCGGTGGCAAACGCACCCGGATGGAACGCCCGCAGGCCTTCATGGTACGGCACCAGCATGCCCTCCGGGTAAAAATGCACGAAAGCGCCGCCGCGGATACGCGCTTCCATGCCGCGCTCCAGCGCCGCCATTCCGTGGATATCATCCGGCAGCGGCACGCCTCCGCAGAAGCGGATGAGCCAGCCTGTAAATGGCTTTTGCAGGTTGGACGCCAAGCTGATAAACCACAGCCTGTAGGGAAACAGCGCCACCTTTGCCATGGTGCAATCCAGCGGATGAACATGGTTCATTATGCTGACCGCACCGCCCTGCACGGCGTCGAGATTTTCCCGGCCTTCGATCCTGGCGCCCAGCCAAAGGCGGTCCAGCAGCCACAGGATGGGAGAAAGCAGCGTGGTGAACAGCCAGAACAGCAGCGTGCGCACTGTACCGCCCTGACAGAAATTGCGCCGGATGGCCTCGCAGCTGGGGCTTGTGCAGCGCCGCCAGCGGCTGAGGGGCACCTTGCGGTAGCCTTTGCGCCGCTTGTCCCGGATCGCCGAGGCGTACATCTCCTCGGCGCGGGCCACACAGGCTTCCACACGATTCTCATCCTGCCGGAGCGCGTACTGTTCGGCATAAGCGCGTTTTTCCTCCGGATGCTCCACCCAGTAATCGATCCTGCGCGCAAGATCATCCGCGTCGCCCGCACGGAACAGGCTCTCCGCGCACAGCGCGAACTGGCCGGTGGCGGAAAGCGGCGAATCCGAGATGACCGGCACCAGCCCGCAGGCCAGCGCCTCCATACAGCTGATACCCTCGATCTCGGCGTCGGAGGCATGGACGTAAAGGTCGCACATATTGATGAGCCGGCGCAGCTCGTCCTGGCCGTAGAAGCCGAACACGGGCGGATGCGCCAGCCCCGCGGCAAGCTTGCGGTATGCCTTTTCCTTAGGGCCCTTGCCCGCAAATACCAGCTGGAGCCTGTCTGCATATTTGCTGCGTTTCGCAGCCTCTATGATCAGATCCTGCCGTTTTTCGCCGGAAAGGCGGCCGATCATCAAAATCGTGAATCTTCCCTCCAGCTCCGGTGCGCGCGGCACCTGCGCGGGACGAAACGCGTCCGCAACACCGTTGGAGATGACCCACAGCTTCGCGCCGTAGCCATGGCTCTCCAGCTGCCGGGCGATAAAAGCGCTGGGACAGTGGATATGGTCGAACCGGTTGTAAAACACCTTGTAGAACCACCAGTACAGGAAATCATTCACGCGCCTGTTTTTGCCCAAAAAAATGCTGGAGGTGATATTCTCCGGCTGCACGTGAAAGGCCGCTACTGTGGGAATGCCCATCTGGCGGGCCAGTTCCTCCCCCCTGCGGCAAAAGCGGAACGGCATATAAAAGTGCACGATATCGGCGTCCTTGAAGGCCGTGTAATATGCCTCTTCATCGGGCTTCGCAAAGCACATGCCCTGGCTTTCGATGAGCTTCTGGAACACCGGGATACGGTGCACCGGAGCGCATATCTTGCCCTCGCACGGCGCGCCGCCCGCAAGAATGACAACCTCGTGCCCGCGCCTGCGCAGCTGGCCCGCAAAGCGCCGCGCCGTCACAGTGGTGCCGTTGTTTGAATCGTCGAACTGGTCGATCACCAAAACAATTTTCATTCAGAGCCTCCATTGCCCGGGGCGTTTTCACGCTCCAATATCTGCTGCAAAAGCAGCGCGGCGCGCGCTTTGCGCCGCTTTGTTTCCTCGGGCGCGGCACTCCATACGCCGTCCCTGTGCTCCAGCACATCCCCCTGCGCCGCACCGGGCGGCAGGTCTGCCGCAGGCACGAACGCACTGCCGCCCGCGTCATCCACCAGACGCGCCGTTCCGTTTTCCAACGCGTCCACAGAATAATACATCACGCCGCCTCCTGTCTGCTTACGGCCATCTGCAAGATCCCCGCCTTGTCTACATACGCAATGATTGTTCCCTCCGTATCGGTACGGTAGACCTGCGCCCCCACATTTGCAAACGCGGCCAGCGCCTCGCTGTGGGGATGTCCGTAGGAATTGCCCGCTCCGCAGGAGACCACAACGGCCTGCGGGCGCACCGCATCCAGAAATGCCTGGGTATTGGACGTGGACGAGCCGTGATGCGCCGCTTTGAAAACATCCGCATGTACATCCGCGCCGCTTGCCAGCACCGCGTCCTCCACGGCCTTTTCGCCGTCGCCGCTGGACAGGCAGCGCAGGCCCGGCGCCTCAAACAGCGTCACCAGAGAGATATCGTTGAGATTTTCCGCGGCCACACCGTCGCCCAGCACCGTGAGCGTCCCTTCTCCCAGCGGGAACACATCTCCCGCGCGGGCCGTCACAGTGGGGATCTGCTTTTCCCGGATGGCGTCCAGCAGATTCAGGAAGGTGGATGTAGTGGGCATCGGCGCTTTTGCAAAATCCGGCAGCACCGCCCTGTCCACAGGGAACGCATCCAGCACGGCCTGCATGCCGCCTATATGGTCCGCATGGGGATGCGTCATCACCAGCAGGTCCAGCTTTGCAACGCCTGCGGCCTGCAAGTACGCCACCAGCCCGTCCGCCGCTTCCCGCTCGCCTGCGTCAATGAGTGCGAATGCGCCGTTCTGTTCCAGCAGAACAGCGTCTCCCTGCCCCACGTCGATAAAATGTACTTTTGTAGCCGCGCCCGCCGCTTCCTCCGGCAGATGCGGCACGGGCGCTGCTACGCCGAACCAGCTGTACAGCTGCTGCCAGGTGGGCAGCGCACCGCCGTTTTCCTCACTGAGGCTGATAACGGCTGCCAACAGCACCAGCGCCGCGACAATGCCGCACAGCACCGCCGTCAGCGCTTTTTCAAATTTTTCCTTCCGCTGTTTTTTCTTTCTCCTGCTTGCCGCCATGTGCCTGCTCCTTTATCTGGTCTGCCTGCCGTGCGCGCACCGTTTGTGCCGCCGCCATGCCGCTGCGCACCGCCCGCAGGCTGCGGGCGCGCCGCGCTGCACGGCCGTGTGCCCGCGCTTTTCCCAGCCCCGCGCCCGCCGCACAAAAGCGGGATCAGGTCCTCCCGATGAGCCAGCTGCAGCGCCTTGCGCACCCGCGGCGTGTTCTTCGGCTCGTAATATTGCAGCAGCGCGCGCTGCATGGCTTTTTCCTCCGGCGTTTTCGCCACATACACCGGCTTGAGCGTGTACGGGTCCAGCCCGGTGTAGAACATGCAGGTGGACACCGTGCCCGGCGTGGGATAAAAATCCTGCACCTGCTCCGGCCTGATGTTGTTTTTATACAGATATTCAGCCAGCGTCACCGCGTCCCGCAGTGTACTTCCCGGATGGCTGCTCATCAGGTAGGGCACCAGATATTGTTTCTTTCCCGCCTGCTTCGTCAGCTCATAGAACCGCTTGGAAAATTTGTTGTACACCTCGATGGGCGGCTTTCCCATATAACGCAGCGTATCCGGCGCGCAGTGCTCGGGCGCCACCTTCAGCTGCCCGCTCACATGATGCTCCACCAGCTCTTTGAAAAAGCTCTCGTCTTTATCGCGAATGAGGTAATCGTAGCGGATGCCGCTGCGGATGAACACCTTTTTCACACCCGGCAGTGCGCGCAGCCTGCGCAGGATGCCCAGATATTCCCTGTGGTCCACGATGATCTTGCCGCAGGGCTGCGGCGCCAGGCAGTGCTTGCCGCCCGCGCACATCCCGTTTTTCATCTGCTCTTTGCAGCTGGGCAGGCGGAAGTTTGCAGTGGGGCCGCCCACGTCATGAATGTACCCCTTGAAACCCGGCGCATGCGTCATGGCCTCGGCCTCGCGCACCACGCTGTCCGCGCTGCGCGAGGTGACCCTGCGCCCCTGATGGAGCTGGATGGCGCAGAAATTACAGCCGCCGAAGCAGCCGCGGTTATGGATGATGGAAAATTCCACCTCTTCAATGGCAGGCACGCCGCCCAACGCTTCGTAGGAGGGATGATAGCGCCGCGTAAAGGGAAGCGCATACACGGCGTCCAGCTCCCGCCGGGTGAGCGGCGCCGCCGGGATGTTCTGCACCAGATACCGCTCCGATTGTTTTTGCACCACGGGCTTGCCCGAGACAACGTCCTGGTTGTCCATCTGGATGCGGCAGGCTCTGGCATATGCCGTCTTGTCCGCGCGCACTTTGGCAAAAGAGGCGCACTCCACATAAGACGCGGGCAGACCGGCGAAATCCGTCAGATAACAGGTCCCCGCAACGCCGGTGATCTCCTCCACCGGCTCCCCGGCCGCCAGTCTCCGTGCAATCTCCGCCGTCTGGCGTTCCCCCATGCCGAAGGAAACGATATCCGCCCCGCTGCTCTCGACGATGCTGGGCAGCACATCATCCAGCCAATAGTCGTAGTGGGCAAAGCGGCGAAGCGACGCCTCCAACCCTCCCAGAATGACCGGAAGATCCGGGTAAGCCTGCTTTGCCAGCTGCGTGTAAACGGTGGCGCTGCGGTCCGGCCGCTTGCCTGCCGCACCGCCCGGTGTGTATTCGTCCTGGGCGCGGCGGATCTTTGCCACCGAATAGTGCGCCACCATACTGTCCACATTGCCGCCGCCGATGAAAAACCCGCAGCGGGGACGGCCGAACTCCTTCATGCTTTCGCAGGTGGTGAAATCCGGCTGGGAAAGAACGCCCACGCGGTAACCCTCGGCCTCCAGCAGACGCGAAATAATGGCCGCGCCGAAGCTGGGGTGGTCCACATAGGCGTCCCCCGTTACCAGCACGAAATCCACGTCCCGCCATCCCCTGGCAAGCATATCGGCTTTGCAGACAGGCAGAAACTCCTCCGCAGCCGGATTTTTTGTATTCTCACTCATAAAACGATCCTTTTCCGTTTCCGTATTCACTGTGCTTTCCAAAATCCCGGCGGACAAAACCGCAAATGCAGGGCGGACCAGTCCGCCCTGCATCCGGTATCTCCTGTCAGACCTCCGGCGTCGAATCCGACGCCTGCTGCATCGTCATCTCGATCCACTGCTGGCGGGTGATGAGCACCTGCCGCGGCTTCGAGCCTTCGTACGGGCCGATGATGTGCAGCTGTTCCATCTCGTCCATGATGCGGGCCGCCCGGGCGTAGCCCAGCTTGCAGCGCCGCTGCAAAAGACTTGTAGACGCCTGTCCCGCGTCGATAACGACCTCCACGGCTGTTTTGAGCATCGGGTCCTGGCTGTCGTCCTCGTCCCCGCTGTCGCCCGCGCCCTTTTCAGGTACCGCGCGCTTGTCCATCTCCTGGATCATCTCCTCGCTGTAATCAGCGGAAGAGTGCTTTTTGATGAAGTTCAACACGTCGCTGATCTCTTCGTCGCGCACATAAGTCCCCTGGATGCGGACGGGCTTGCTTGCGCCGACAGGCATGAACAGCATGTCGCCCATGCCCAGCAGCTTTTCCGCGCCGCCCGCGTCCAGAATGGTGCGGCTGTCGATCTGGCTGCTGACGGCGAAAGCGATGCGGCTGGGGATATTGGCCTTGATAAGGCCCGTGATGACGTCCACCGAGGGGCGCTGCGTGGCCACGATAAGGTGCATGCCCGCCGCACGCGCTTTCTGGGCAATGCGGCAGATATAGTCCTCCACTTCCTTGCCGGCCACCATCATCAGGTCGGCCAGCTCATCGATGACGATGGCGATGTAGGGCAGTTTCTCCATGCCCTCCGTCTCTGCGGCCATGCGGTTATAGCTCTTGATGTCGCGCACGTTGGTCTCCGCGAACAGGTGGTAACGCTTTTCCATTTCGCCCACGGCCGCGCCAAGCGCGCCCGCAGCCTTCCGCGGTTCAGTGACGACGGGCATCAGCAGGTGCGGGATGCCGTTATACTCGGCCAGCTCCACCACCTTGGGGTCGATCATAATGAGTTTCAGATCCTCAGGAGAGGATTTGTACAAAAAGCTCATAACAATGGCGTTGATGCACACGGATTTGCCGCTGCCCGTGCTGCCTGCGATGAGCAGATGCGGCATCTTGGTCAGGTCCGCCACCTGGCATGCGCCCGCAATGTCTTTACCCAAGGCCAGCGTAAGCGGCGAAGCGCTTTTGGTGAATACGGGCGATTCCAGAATGCTGCGGATGCTGACGGATGTGGAGTTGCGGTTGGGCACCTCGATCCCCACGGCCGCCTTGCCCGGGATGGGCGCTTCGATGCGAACGCCCGCCGTAGCAAGGTTGAGCGCGATGTCATCCGCCAGGCCCGTGATGCGGCTGATCTTTACGCCCGCAAGAGGCTGCAGCTCGTACCGGGTGACAGACGGCCCGCGGCTGATATCCATCATACGCGTCTGTACGCCGAAGCTGGACAGTGTTTTCACCAGCAGATCCGCGTTGTGTGTCAGCTCCTCTTCCACGCCCTTTTCATCCGTGGGCTGCTGCTTGCGGAAAAGGCTCAGAGGAGGATAAGCGTAGCCAGTCTCGCCTTCGCCCGCGGCGGGCGCTATGGTAAGCTGGTCGTTGGCATCCACCACAAGCTCCGGCGCGGGGCCCGCCGCCTTTTTCACAAGGCTCGCCAGCGCGTCTTCCGCGCTCTCCTGCACAGGGGGCTCCTGCTGCGGCTGCACGGGCGCGGAGGCTTCTTCCTCCTGCGGTACAGTGCGGCTGCCCGCCGCGGCGGTGTACCCCCCGGGCGCGGCCGCCGCAGGAGCGGACGGCGCGGGGACGCCCGCGGGCGCCGCCGTGCGTGGCTGACGCGGTTTGCCGGGATACATGCCGAAGGTCCCGCCGGGACCAATGACAGGCTTCTCGTCCTCTTTCAGTTCAGTACTGCTGACAGCCTCGCCGCCAATGTCGATATCAATGGCCGCACGGCGTTTGCGTCCGCTGCGCGCGGCTTCGTAGGCCGCTGCATCCATGTCGAAGGGCGGGACATCGTCCCCGGCGGGCAGCGGATGCCGCCGCGCTTCTTCCTCAGCCGCAAGGCGGGCCTGCTCGGCCTCCTGTGCGCGCGCTTCGCGCAGCTGGGCACGTGCATCGGCGCGCCGGTCCATGGAATCCTTCATGCGGCCCGCATGGCCGGAGAAGAAGTACCAGATATCCGCAGGCGTGACGCCTGTGAACAGCATCAGACCCATCAGCATGAAGATTACAATGAGGATATTTGCCCCCGGGCGGCCGCACAGCAGCAGCAGCGTCCAGCCGAACACCGCGCCCAGCATGCCGCCGCCGAGCCCCCATTCCGACGCGCCGGTGCTGCGCAGCACCGCCATGCCCTCCCAGAAGCCCAGGCCCGTGAGGTCTGTTTTTGAAAAAATAAGGAACGTGCCGCACACCAGCATCAGCACCAGAAGCGCCTTTGCCAGCTTGCCTTTCACCGGGCGCTCACAGGCCACCAATACGGCAATGTATAAAAGCATAGGCGCCAGCACATAACTGCCCACGCCGAACACGCCGAACAGGATGTTCGTGCGCACCCAGTTCCACACCGACGCGCCCGGGACCACGATCAGCGCGAACACCAGCACGCCGATGCCAAACAGCAGTATGCTCCACCTGGCGTTCATATCGGGCTTCGGCTTCGCACGCCGCCTGCCCCCGCGCTGGCCGGAGCCGCGCGTATTCGTCTTTGTATTTGTTTTTCTTGCCCTGTTTGTCGATGCCATAGCTTGTCCGATACCCCTGTATGTACCCGGCGCGGCCCAAACGCCCCGCCGGATGGATTTTTTCATGCGCCGCACGCATGGCTTTTGCGCATTTTTGCACACTGATACTTGTACATTGTACCACCAAACGCTCCGCTTGTACAGTTGGAACCGTTGCGGCTGCATGCTTTTGCACGCCCTTGCGGCAGGCCCGCACGGGTCTTGGCATCATTTCCCGGCACTGTGCGCGCGCGGCGCACGGCGCGGCTTTCCTCCGGCTTTCCGCTGCTCCGGCGCGCCGTCGCGCGGGGCTTCGATGGCGCGGTACAAATAATGCAGCGCGTCGCCCAAACCGCCCAGCTCATCGATGAGGCCTTCCGCCACAGCTGTTTCTCCATCCACCACGCTGCCCATGTCCATCACCAGCTCACCCGTGTGCATCATCAATTCGGTGAAACGCGTCTCGCTGATATGGGAATGGCCCGCCACAAAGCCCGTAATGCGCTGCTGCATCTGCTCGAAATAGCGCATGGTCTGGGGCACCCCCAGCACCAGGCCCGAGTGACGCACCGGGTGCACCGTCATGGTGGCCGTGGGCACGATGAAGCTGCGCCGTGCCGATACAGCAAGCGGAATGCCGATGGAATGCCCGCCGCCCAGCACCAGCGTGGCGCTGGGCTTCGTGATGCCGCTGATGAGCTCCGCCAGCGCCAGGCCCGCCTCCACATCGCCGCCCACCGTGTTCAGGATGACGAGCAGCCCCTCCACTTCCGGGTCTTCTTCAATGGAAACGAGCTGTGGAATGACATGCTCGTACTTGGTGGTCTTTTGCGTCTGAGGCGCGATGGAATGTCCCTCGATCTGCCCGATGACCGTCAGGCAATGGATGGCATGCCTTCCCTTTGTGCGCAGCACAGAGCCTGTCTCCAGTATATAATCCTTTTCAAAGCGTGCTTTGTCGGTTTCCGCCTCTGTTTCCTCGCTGTCCTGCGGCTGCGCTTTTGTTTTCGTATCGCTGTTCATGGTCTCCCGCCTTTCGCTTTTTCCCTTATGTTTCCCTGCCGCGCCGTGTTTTATCGCCTTTCCGCGCAAAAATAGCAATGCATTTTATTTTTGCCTTACACGGTGCGGCGCACCCGTTTTTCACAGCCGTTTCATTGACAATAACTTATCAAACAGGTATTATAAATAAGTATATAACCATACTGTGCATATGCGCCCGCGCGGCGGGCGGCAGCGCAGGAAAACTGGAGAGGGGTTTTGGAATGGGACAGACCATCGCACAGAAGATCATCGCCGCACACCTCGTTGACGGCAAAATGGAGCCGGGCTGCGAGGTGGGCCTGCGCATCGACCAGACACTCACACAGGACGCCACGGGCACCATGGCATATCTGGAATATGAGGCCATGGGGATCCCCCGTGTGCGCACGGAGCTTTCCGTCGCTTATATCGACCACAACACGCTGCAAAGCGGCTTTATGAACGCCGACGACCACCGTTTCATCCGCACCATCGCCAAAAAGATCGGCGTGCGCTACTCCCGCCCGGGCAACGGCATCTGCCATCAGGTGCATCTGGAACGCTTCGCCAAACCCGGCAAAACGCTCATCGGCTCCGACAGCCACACGCCTACGGCGGGCGGCATCGGCAGCCTTGCCATGGGTGCGGGCGGTCTGGACGTGGCCGTGGCCATGGGCGGCGGCGCGTATTATATCCCCTATCCAAAAGCGACGCTGGTAAAGCTTTCCGGCGCGCTGCGCCCCATGGTGAGCGCCAAGGACGTCATCCTTGAGGTGCTGCGTGTGATGAGCGTAAAGGGCGGTGTGGGCAAAATCGTGGAATACGGCGGCGAGGGCGTAAAAAACCTGACGGTGCCCCAGCGCGCCACCATCACCAATATGGGCGCGGAGCTGGGCGCTACAACCTCCATTTTTCCAAGCGACGAAGTCACCCATGCCTTTCTGAAGGCGCAGGGGCGCGAAGAGGATTATATGCCGCTGGCCGCCGACGCGGACGCCGTGTACGACGAGGTCATTGAGATCGACCTTTCCGCGCTGGAGCCTCTGGCCGCGTGCCCGCACAGCCCGGACAATGTGAAGCCCGTGCGCAGCCTTTCCATGACGAAGGTAGACCAGGTGTGCATCGGCAGCTGCACCAACTCCAGCTATGCGGATCTGATGACCGTGGCCGAGATCCTGAAGGGCAAAACGGTATCTCCCGAAGTGAGCCTTGCCATTGCGCCGGGCAGCCGCCAGGTGCTGGCAATGCTGAGCGCGAACGGCGCGCTCACCGCCCTGCTGGACGCGGGCGCGCGCATTCTGGAAAGCGCCTGCGGCCCCTGCATCGGCATGGGCCAAAGCCCCAACTCCGCGGGCGTTTCCCTGCGCACGTTCAACCGCAACTTCGAGGGCCGCAGCGGAACGCGGGACGCCGGCGTATACCTTGTAAGCCCTGAAACGGCGGCTGTGAGCTGCCTGACGGGGTATATCACCGACCCCACCTCCGTGCCTGCGGCCGCGCCCGTCGCCATGCCGGAGGCCTTTCCCATCAACGACAACATGGTGGATCTGCCCGCCTCTGAGGACGAATATGAAAGCGTCGAGGTGCTGCGCGGGCCGAATATCAAGCCCCTGCCCGTGGCGCAGCCTCTGACAGACACAATGGAGCTGCCCTGCCTGCTGAAGGTGGGCGACAATATCACCACGGACCATATCATGCCCGCCGGCAGCAAGATCCTGCCTTACCGCAGCAATATCCCGCATCTGGCAAACTACTGCTTTGAAGTGTGTGACCCCGAATTCCCCGCGCGCGCCATGGCGGCAGAGGGCGGCTTTATCGTGGGAGGCGCCAACTATGGCCAGGGCTCCAGCCGTGAACACGCGGCGCTGGTGCCGCTGTATCTGGGCATCCGCGCGGTCGTCACCGTCAGCTTTGCGCGCATCCATAAGGCGAACCTGGTGAACGCGGGCATCCTGCCGCTGGAATTCGAGAATGCCGCAGATTATGAAAAGATCTCCCTGGGAGACACGCTGGAGCTTTCCGGCGTGATCGCGGGCATCGAAAACGGCGCGGTAACGCTGACGAACAAGACCACGGGCTGCGTCATCCCCCTGCGCTGCGACATCAGCGCGCGCCAGGCGCAGATCATCCGCGCGGGAGGCCTTTTGAACTACACCCGCGAAAAAAATCGGTAAACACCGGCATTTCCGCGCCGCGCCGCCTTTCGCGGCATGTGCGGCGGCAAAAAATAAACGACAACGGAGGCACGCAAATTGGAAAACATCACTGCTGCAAAAGAAAAATTCGGCGCGCTGATCGAGGCGCAGAAAAAACGGGTGGCTGCCATGCGGGCACAGGGAGATTTTGTGGATTACGCGGCACTGCCGCAGATCGTCATTGGCGTATGCGGCGGCGACGGCATCGGCCCGACCATTACCCATGAGGCCGAGCGCGTGCTGCGCTTTCTTTTGAAAGACGAGGTGGAAAGGGGCAAGGTGGCGTTCAAGGAGATCGACGGCCTGACCATCGAGAACCGCGCCGCCCACATGAAGGCCATCCCCGACGACGTGCTGGCCGAACTGAAGGCATGCCACGTCATCCTGAAAGGGCCTACCACCACCCCCCGCGCAGGCGACGAATGGCCCAACATCGAAAGCGCCAACGTTGCCATGCGCAAAGAGCTGGATCTGTTCGCCAACGTACGGCCCGTGAAGGTGCCCGAGGAAGGCATCGACTGGACGTTCTTCCGTGAGAACACTGAGGGCGCGTACACCCTGGGCAGCTGCGGCTTCGAGACCGAGGACGGCATCTCTGTGGATTTCACCATCACTACCACTGACGGCACGCAGCGCATTGCAGAGCTTGCGTATGATTTTGCCAGGAAAAACCACAAAACCCGCGTGTCCATCGTTACCAAAGCCAACATCATCAAGGCCACGGACGGCAAGTTTTTGAAGCTGTGCCAGGCCGTGGGCGAAAAGTACCCCGACATCACCACGGACGACTGGTATATCGACATCATGACGGCCAAGCTGGTGGACAAAAAGCGCCGCACCGATTTTCAGGTGTTCGTGCTGCCCAACCTGTACGGCGACATCATCACTGACGAAGCGGCCGAATTCCAGGGCGGCGTAGGCACGGCGGGCAGCGGCAACATCGGCAAGCGCTACGCCATGTTTGAGGCCATTCACGGCTCGGCGCCGCGCATGGTGAAGGAGGGACGCGCCCAGTATGCGGACCCGTGCAGCATGCTGCGCGCCAGCGTGATGCTGCTGTCCCACATCGGCTACCAGGCCCAGGCGGACAAACTCACCGCCGCGCTGGACAAATGCATGTTCACGGAAAAGGCGCTCACCGTCACGGGCCGCGACACCGGCTGCACCTGCACCGAGTTCGGCGATTACGTGATGCGCACCATCGAGACCCTTTAATTTAGACGAAAAGAAGTTGGTGAAGACAATGGCGGCGCAAAACCAGAATAAAGTCTCCCTTCCCGTCATCAAGCGGCTGCCGAAATACTACCGCTATATTTCGGACATGCACAACAACGGCATCGTGAAGGTGTCTTCCAGTGAGCTTGCCCGAATGATGGGCACCACAGCCTCACAGGTCCGGCAGGATTTCAACTGCTTCGGCGGTTTCGGCCAACAGGGCATCGGCTACCATGTGGATGTGCTGCTCAGCGAGATATCCAAGCTGCTGTTCAGTGAAAAGAATCTCAACGCAGTGCTCATCGGTACAGGCCGTCTGGGCCGCGCCATATCCGGCTATCTTTCCGCCGAGGCCCGGGGCTATCACCTGATGGCCGCATTCGACAAAAGCCCGGACGAGATCGGCCGGGAGCTGCAGTGCGGCGTGATGGTGCAGGACGTGGCCGAACTGGCCGCTTTCTGCGCCGCACACCACCCGGACGTAGCGGTGCTTTGCATCCCGCGCGCGGGCGCGAAGGCCGTAGCCCCCACGCTGGTGGAGGCCGGTGTAAAGGGCTACTGGAACTTCAGCCACTACGACCTCTCGGTGGACTACGAGGGTATCACGGTGGAGAACGTCCACCTGGGTGACAGCCTGATGAGCCTGGGCTACCGTGTGCGCAACGATTAAAACGACAGGATAGGGACGGTCTTACCAAATGGCAAAGCTATATTTCCGATACGGCGCCATGAACAGCGGCAAGAGCACCGCGCTGATGCAGGTAGCCTACAACTACGAAGAGCGCGGCATGCGCGTGCTTATCATGAAGCCCTCCATAGATACCAAAGGCGGCGAAAAGCTGATGTCCCGCCTGGGTGTGGAGCGGCGTGTTGACATCGCGGTGCGGCCGGATATGGACCCGTTGGCGCTGGTGCGCGCGGATATTGCAAAAAACGGGCCTCTTGCCTGCGTTCTGACGGACGAAAGCCAGTTTTTCACGTCATGGCAGGCCGAACAGCTTTTCATGGTGACTGTGGCGCTGAACGTGCCGGTCATCTGCTACGGCCTGCGGGCGGATTTTTCCCTGCAGGGTTTTCCCGGTTCCACCCGTCTGCTGGAGCTTGCCCACAACATCGAAGAGATGAAAACCATCTGCCAGTGCGGGCGCAAGGCAATGTTCAACGGCCGCAAGGTAAATGGAAAATTTGTGTTTGAAGGCGCACAGGTGGCCATTGACATGGAAAACAATGTGCAGTACGAATCGCTGTGTCCCCAGTGCTATTTCCGCGAACGGGACAAGTTTTTTGCAGAAAAGGCGGCGGAGGCGGCACAGGAACCCGGCGCAGACGCGCCGTGATGCAGCATATTTCACGCGTATATAAGTCATGATAAAGGCCTCGCTCTGATAAACGGCATGTGACCGTTCATCAGGGCGAGGCCTTTTCTATGCCGAACACTCGATTTGTTTCATTCACCCGCGAATCGGTCACCGTGCAGCTTTCCCATAAGCGTATAATAATCATGCATAAAATATTCGTGGATCCAAAAAAATTCTTCGCGCACAGAATTGTCCTCTAGCAGACAGTTTCTTTCCAGCAAGGATATATATCTTTTTTGCAGCTCAAACTCGGCGTCTGTCGAAGCGCTTTTTTTCTGAAGCTGTTCCCGCAAGCTTTTTAGTTCCGCCAAAAGTTCCTGTGTATATGTCGGCTCCCTCTTCGGCGGATGTGCGTCATAATATCTTTTGTAATCTCTTATAATCACATCCGCCAAAGCCAGCCCATTTGAAAAAACACCAGATAACTCGTGGCCCGGAGTAAGCCCCCTACTGGTTATCCAGCCTGTCCCAGTTTCGATCCGCCAACCGTCATCGGCTCGCTTTATAAAATACTTTGCGCTGAACAGTATCCATGCGCCTTGATTCGGATATCCGCATTTTTCTAATTCATACTGCGAAACGACATGTGGCAAGCGTTTATGAAGTAAAAACTCCAGAGTACTGGACAATTTAATGTATGAGAGCGTTCCTTTAGAAAGCCACATAAGAAAATTATTATCTATATGCCCGAGTATCGTTATTTCTTTTGCCTCATTGATAAAAAGTTTCAGTGTATAGTCTTCATCGCTCAGCTTATATCTCGGAAAAGCACGCGGTAGGTTTGCAGCTATATTGGGGTACATAAAATTTTCCAGCAGCAATTCATATATCATGTCTCTTTCACTCTCTTTCCCAACAAACGCTCCGCTCTTATATGAAAGTCTTTATAGGCATTATAGCACAGTGTCGGCGGCCTGTCACCCAGGCCCGCAGTATACGTCAGCGCAGGCTGCGGAACGCAGCACGAGACGCCAGGGCAACGAGCGCCGACACGCCGGAGGCACCGCATACGACGAGCCATGCCGGGCATTGTTCGAACAGCACGCCGTACATGGCTTGGCCTATGGGCTGCGCGCACATGGACAGCGCCAGCAGGCAGGAGATCACCTTGCCCACCAGTTCGCCGGGCGTTTGGCTCTGCACAAAGGCCATCATCTGCACGCTGAACAATGTGGAGAGAACCATCAGCATGAAGCTGCATACCGCAACAACAACATAGCCGGCAGACGCGGGCGCCAATGCCAGCGAAAGGCCCATGGGCAGGATGCCCAGTGCGCAGCCAAGCAGCAGGAAATGAGCACGCCGGATGTCCAGCCGCTCCCCCAGCACCCCTGCCAGAATCCCGCCCGCAAGCCCTCCCGCCGCAAGGGCGCCCTGTGAAAGACCATAGCGCAGCGTATCCACAGCCAGCGTCTGGCGCAAAATCACAGGCAGGCCTATGATGAGCATGGAACTCATGAACAGATTGAATGCGCACACCAGCAAAATGATGCGTCCCACAACAGGCTTTTCCCGGAAAATATACCGCAGGCTCCGTGCCATATCCTTCTGCGCGACGCGCCAGATGCTGCCGCCATCCCCACGGGAAGCGTGCGGGATGCGGATGAATGTTTCCATCACAGCGGAAAACACAAAGCATGCACAGCTTACATATAAAATCGGCCGCAAGCCGTTCCAGCTGTAGAGCACACCTCCCAGTACCGGGCCAACCAGGCTTGCCAGCGAGCTCACCATATTCACAGCCGCATTCGCAGGCATCAGCTGCTCCGGCGCAGCCAAAAGCGGAATGCTGGCCTGTACCGCAGGCTGGTATGCGCCCTGAATGCCGTACAGCAGAAGCAGAACAGCCATCAGCAGCGGCACCAGAGGCATCCTGCCCAACGCCAGCGCAAACAACGCGATGAGCGCGGCAGCGGAAAAATCCAGCACGACCATGATGTTGCGTTTGTTCACTCTGTCTGCAACGATACCGCCCACGGGCGAAAGCACCACCATGGGCAGAAAGCTGCCGGCGGAAACAAGCCCCAGCAGCGTGGGCGAACCGGTCTGATCAAACAAATACAGCGGCAGTGCAAAACGCAGCACCGCGTTGCCGAACAGAGAGATGATCTGGCCGATGATGACGAGAATGAAGTCCTTACCGAAGCGTTTTGTTTTTTGCATGGGTATTTCCTTTCTGTTATGTGGTGCGGCGGAGCGTCGCGCCGCTTATTAATACCGACGGTTGGTATGTATATCTCTAAAAATAAACTGCCCTTTCGGACAGGTTATTTTTGAAGGCCGAATTCTTCTGGCATAAACACTCATGCGCGCCGTATTCGCGTGCAGATGATTCCAAGAGCAGCTTCGGACAACTGTGCCTGCACGGCGCGGCCCTTCCTGTGCGGCGAGACCTGACAAACGTCCGCCCGCCTTTTCGCATTTGCACCGCCGTCGTCTACATCCCCCGGCGCTTTTGCCCAGGAGCTTCGCTTTCCCGCTGCTTTTTGGCCGCGTGTGCGCTGAAGACAAAAAAGTTCTCCAGCATTTCGCCGTCAAAGACATCCAGCCCTACGCCTGCAAGAAGCTGCCTTACAAAACTACAGCGCTCCCGCGCTTCCTCGGGCGTCATGGGATACAGCAACGGATTCAAGTACTGGTTTGTGATGAGCAGCAGCAGATCGGACGCTTCCCTCACATGCTCCACATGCAGGCTTCCGTCCGCGTTTCCCTCCCGCAGAACCGGTTCCAAGTAATTCGGGCCCACCTCACGGATCTGGCTGTCTAGCTGCAGCATCATCAGACGGGGCGTGTGAGTCATGTCCGGCGCTGCGGAAAAAAACTTACCCTGCTCCGTGTTCTGGAGCGACGCCGTAAACATACGGGTAAGCTTTTCCCGCCCATTCAGGCGCTTATCCGTGACCACCTCGTTCATCAAAGCCTCTACCCCGGCAAACAGCCTCTGGTCGCACACTGCCTCCAGAATGTCCTCCTTAGACTTGAAATGGTGATAAATGGCTCCTTTGGACAGATTTCCAAGCGCATCGATGATGTCCTGGATGGTGGTGTTTTCATATCCCTTTTCCAAAAACAGCTTCAGCGACACATCTAAAATACGCGCCACGGTCTCCTCCGGGTATTTGTTGCGCGCCATGGCGCCCGCCCCTTTCATACATACCATCGGTATGTTTACTATCATAACAGCCGCCGCAGAAGCTGTCAACCGCCGGCGGCAAACTTTTACATACCGCCGTAATAGGCCACCAACAGGTCCACCACCGCGCCGTAGCTTTTGGAGCCGAGCTCCTGGTCGTAGCTTTGCAGAAATCCCGAATAAGCGCTGTCCGCCGCCTTGGACACCGGAGACTCGAACTGCCGCCAATAGGCGTTGTTTGCGAGAATATCCTCGTTCGCCGTCTGGCATACCTGCTGCGCGATCTCCAGCCATTTTTCATAAGACGCACCGTACAGCGCGTTGGAAAGATGGATATACCCCAACAGATAACCCGAATACGCATACAGCGGGTCGCCGCTGGTGTCGCACGCGAGGATGGCCACAAAATTGGCCGTCTGTTCGGGAGCGACGCCGCGCACATGCGCCAATTCATGGGCAATGGTCGCAGGCAGCAGGCATTCGGGCGAATCTACATTCAAATTCGCCTCCCCGGTGAACGGGAAGAAAAAACCTGTAAAATTCAGCGCGCTCAGCACCCGGGAAAACAGCATGGGCTTGGGGCTGACGGCGGAAACAGACAAAAACGGGTACTGCTGCTCCAATGCGTCGTACAATGTGCCGGATGCGTCAAAAATAGCCTGTGTATCGCCGGAGAGCACGCCCGGCGCGGCGTGAGGCGCCAACGGCGCCGCCGCATTCAGCTTTTCCATAAACAGGCGCGTTGTGGCCTCAAGCTCGTCCAGTGTTACGGGCCGGGCCGTTACGCCTGCCTGTTCTTCAAACGTTTCCGCGTAATAAGTAAGGCCCCACAGCAGCGTAAAGCCCGTGTAAACGCTCAGTGCCACCAGCACGCCGCCCAGCGCACGCCTCCACAGCACTGCCAGCCGCCGTCCGCGCCCACGCGCCAACAGCCACACCGTGCGGCCCACATACCAGATGCAGAACAAAACCAGCACGGCCCAGCACAGCTCGGCCACAGAAAAGGGCGCAAAACCACACAGCCATCCCACTGCCCGGTGGTATGGCTGCACGATCTTGTGCACGATGAAGTCCGATGCGGCGCGGCTGCGCATTACAAGGCGCAGCGCCAGCAGAAACGCGCCCACCGCTCCCAGTGCGAGATACAGCTTTTTGTCGCTCCGCCACGCCCGCGCCGCGGCGGCTTTTGCTTCTTCTCCCCGCATCCGTCAGCGCCCCAGCTTATCGACAAGCGCAAGCACTTCGTCCATCTTCTCCGCCTGCAGGGCCGGGTCTCCGCTTTCAAACGCCTCCTGCACGCAGCCGCCGATATGCGCTTTTAAGATCTCTTTGTTCGCCTTGGTGAGGATGGACTGCGTGGCCATCACCTGATTGGAAATGTCCACGCAGTAACGGTCGTTCTCCACCATGGCAAGGATGCCGTCCAACTGGCCGCGCGCCGTTTTCAGCAGCCGCGTGACCGTCTGCTTATCCGCCCGCACGGCTTATTCCACCGAAATGACGGTGTAGCCCGCATCTTCCACGGCGGCCTTCAGTGTATCGGCGCTCACGCCGTCCTCCACAGTACATACGGCCTTTTTCTCTTCCAGGCTCACATTCGCGGCAACGCCCGAAATTCCGTTCAGCGCCTTGTCCACATGGCTGCGGCAGTTCTGGCACATCATACCTTCGATAATCAGTGTAATGGTCTTCATTTGTTTTTCCTCCCTGTCGTTTTTGTTGATATTCTCATTTTGAGGCAATTCTATCCGTTCGGCGCGCGGCTGGGCGGGCACAGGCGAAAAGGACGCCTCCTGCTCCGCGGCGGCATGCGCCGGATGGGCTTTGAAACGCTTGAGCCGCAGTGCATTCATTACGACGCACACGCTGGAAAGGCTCATGGCCGCGGCGCCGATCATCGGGTTCAGCCGCAGATGGAACGGCAGGTACAAAAGCCCCGCCGCGACGGGGATGCCCACCGTGTTGTAAAAGAAAGCCCAGAACAGGTTCTCCTTGATGTTGCGGATAACGGCCTTGGACAGCCGGATGGCCGTGACCGCGTCGGCAAGGTCGCTTTTCATCAGCACCACATCGGCGCTTTCGATGGCAACGTCCGTGCCCGCGCCGATGGCGATCCCCACATCCGCGCGGGCCAGCGCCGGCGCGTCGTTGATGCCGTCTCCCACCATAGCGACGGTTTTCCCCTGCTGCTGCAGAGCCGCCACATGCTGCTCCTTTTCCTGCGGCAGCACCTCGGCAATGACATGGGGGATGTCCAACTGGCGGCGGATGGCCTCCGCAGTACGCCGGTTGTCGCCCGTCAGCATCGTCACATCAATGCCCATACGCTTTAAGTCCGCAATGGCTGCGGCGCTGGAAGGCTTGACGGTGTCCGCTACGGCGATAACGCCAAGCACCGTCTTTTCGCCGCAGAACAGCAGCGGGGTCTTCCCTTCGCCGGCCAGCGCGTCCAGCTTCTGCTTCACAGGGGCAGGCAGCGCCATACCGCGCTCCGCCAGCATGGCTTCATTCCCGGCGAAATAAAGCTCCCGCGCATACCGCCCTTCGATGCCCTTGCCGAACACCGCCTTGAAATCCGTCACCTCATAGGGCTGCACGCCGCGCCGGGCGGCGCACTCCAGCACGGCCTGTGCCAACGGATGCTCGCTTTGCCGCTCCAGGCCGGCGGCCAGCGCAAGCAGTTCATTCTCCGCCAACGCGCCGACGGGCAGAATGTCCGTAACGGCAGGCTTTCCTTCTGTTATTGTACCAGTTTTGTCAAGCACGATGGCGTTGATGCTGTGCGCCGTCTCCAACGCCTCGCCGGATTTGATGAGGATTCCGTTTTCCGCCCCTTTTCCCGTGCCCACCATGATGGCCACGGGCGTGGCCAGACCCAGCGCACAGGGACAGGAAATGACCAGCACGGAGATACCGATGGAGACCGCAAATTCCGGCGTCTGCCCGGCGAGAAGCCAGCCGATGGAGGCCGCCAGAGCAATGCCGATGACCACCGGCACGAACACGCCGGAAATTTTGTCCGCCAGCTTTGCAATGGGCGCCTTACTGGAGCTTGCGTCCTCTACCAGACGGATGATCTGGGCCAGCGTGGTATCCGCGCCCACCTTGGTGGCACGGAACTTGAAAAATCCCGCTTTATTGATGGTGGCCGCGATCACGGTGCTGCCCGGCTCCTTTTCCACGGGGATGCTCTCGCCTGTGATGGCCGCCTCGTCGATGCTCGTGTTGCCTTCAAGGATCACGCCGTCCACGGGCACGCTCTGGCCCGGCCGCACCAGCACGGTATCGCCCACAACGACCTCCTCCACAGGGATCACCGTCTCCATCCCGCCGCGCTCCACGGCGGCTGTTTTGGGCGCAAGGTCCATCAGCTTGGTGATCGCCTCGCTGGTCTTGCCCTTGCTCCTGGTCTCCAGATATTTGCCCAGCGTGATGAGCGCGAGGATCATCGCCGCCGATTCGAAATAAAGATCCATGTGATATTGGGACACCAGCGCATGGTCCCCCACGCCCAGGCCATAGCCGATGCGGTAGATGGCAAACACGCCGTATACCAGCGCCGCAGTGGAGCCGATGGCGATCAGGCTGTCCATATTCGGGCTTCCCCGGAGCAGCGTCTTGAACCCCACCTCGTAATACTTGCGGTTGACATACACCACAGGCAGAGTCAGCAAAAGCTGTGTAAGGGCAAAGCCCACGGCGTTTTCATGCCCTGTCAAAAAGCCCGGCAGCGGAAGGCCGGCCATGCTGCCCATGGAAACATACATCAGCGGCGCCAGGAAGGCAAACGAGACCCACAGGCGCATGCGCATGTTTTTCAGCTGCGCCTGCATGGGGTTCTGCACGGGCGCGCCCCCCGGCTTTGCGGCGGGGCCCGCCCCCCGGCCGTCTGCAGGCGACGCGCCGTAGCCTGCATGCTCCACCGCCTTGACGATCACATCCTGCTTCAGCGGCGCATCGCTCTCTACCACCATACTGTTCGTCAGCAGGTTCACCGACACTTCCGACACGCCCTGCACGCCGCGCACCGCCTTTTCCACATGGGCGCTGCACGCCGAGCATGTCATGCCCGTGACGTTGTATTTTTGTTTTACCATCTCGTTCCCTCTCTTAAAACCTCTCCCCCGGGGTGGGGGTCTGTATTCATACTATACCTATTTAGTATTATTGTCAACCGATTTTGCAAAAAATATACGGCCCCTCTCCGGAGGGGCCGTACAGCCGAACATCTTTCTTTTTTCAGGAATCATAAGGCTCCGCGGCAGTCTGCGTGCCGAAAAGCTCGGCGCGCAGCGCTTCGTCGTAAGGCAGGCGCACAAAATCCTCCAGGCGCGTATTGTAAATCTGCTCCAGCCGGGCCGTATAACCCACTACCACATGCGGCATCGCGCGCTGCACTGCGTCCAGCGTCTCGTATACCATGTCCTGTTTTTTCATGGATATCTCATACATCTTCTTATCCCGCGTGCGCACCACCAGGCCGTGCGTCTTGCCCGTGGGAATGCCGTTGGTGCGGTGCTGCACCGTGCGCATATACGCCCACGCCACATTTTCAGCGTCCAGTACTGTCGTTTTGCCTCCGGTCTCGAACATCATCCACCGGCCTGTACGCACTCCGTTCACAGGCTCAGTGCTCTGGTAGAACGTTTCCAGCTGTTCCAGCATCGCTTCCGGACTCTCGCTTGCCTTGCAGTAAGCCCGGATGCATTTTTGGTACCGCCCCGTCAGCGCACCCGCCAGCATCCAGACCGCCGCAAACAGCGCCACGCCCGCGCCTGCCGTGAGCAGCCAGGTACCGGATTGGTCCATGCTGCCCAGGTAATCCGCTTTCAGCACCAACGGCAGGAACATCTGCTGCTCCTCGGCCGTCCAGTCGTCATAGCCGACCACCTGATGGTAAAAATCCAGCGACTCTCCCGACAGCGGCAGAATGGTCCCCCGCACCGTAAAGCTTTCCCCCGGCGTCTGGCTGGCGCCTGTCAGCAGTTCATAGGATGCATCCAGCAAATCATCCGCTGTGCTGATATATCCGGCGTCCACCGCAAGGCCCATATATTCCGCATCCCCTACCGGAATAATGTATTCCTTCTCTGTGACAGTAGAGCGGTTTGTGGATGTATTGGTGCGCTCTGTATAGGCATACCAGTCATAGATCAGGTATACCTCCGCCTCCACGTATTGCCCTTTCAGCTCGGACACATCCAAAGAGTCCAACGGCTTCGGGCCGCCGATGGCTTTGAATGCGCCGAAGCCCGTCCCCCACAGCAGCCCCGCCGCCAGAGCCAGCGCGATGATGATCGACGCAGCGTGTCCCTTCAGACTTTTCATTTTCAGTTCCTGCAGCATAAATGCTTCCTCCTTCGCGGACAGCCCCTTTTCCCCATCCGCACTTATTTTCTTTATTGTAGCAGGATATGCGCCTGTGCGCCACGTTTTTTCTGCATTTCGGCGCAACTTTTACAAGCAGAAACAAAAAGGCGGGGCCGCAGCCGCGGCCCCGTCTGTATGGCTTGAATTATTTTCCGAACACCTTTTCGTAGTCGGCCCGGAATTTTGCGATGCCCTCATCCGTCAGCGGATGCTTTGTCATCTGCTCGATGACACTGTACGGTACCGTGGCGATATCCGCGCCCGCCAGCGCGCAGTCCGTCACATGCACAGGGTTGCGCACACTGGCCGCAATGATCTCCGTATGGATATCGTCATACATGGCGAACATATCCGCAATGGTGCGCACCAAATCAATGCCCGGCATGCTGATGTCGTCCAGACGGCCCAGGAACGGGCTGACGTACGCCGCGCCCGCGCGCGCAGCCAGAAGTGCCTGGTTCGCGCTGAAGATCAGCGTCACATTGCACTTGATGCCCTCTGCGGAAAGCACCTTGGTCGCTTTCAGGCCCTCCACCGTCATGGGAATCTTCACCACCATGTTCGGATGGATCGCCGCGATCTCACGACCTTCCGCGATCATGCCCGCCGCGTCCTCGGTGGTGGCCTTTACCTCGCCGGAGATGGGGCCGTCCACAATGGACGCGATCTCACGGATGACCTCACCGAAATCCCGCCCCTCTTTTGCAATCAGGCTGGGGTTCGTCGTCACGCCGCAGATAACGCCCATATCGTTGGCTTTTTTGATGTCCTCCACGTTTGCTGTGTCGATAAAAAACTTCATAGCACCCTGTCCCTTTCCGTTTTGTTTTGAACGCCTCCCGCACCCCTCCCAAGGCGCAGGGCTTCAACTCTTTCAGTATAATCCCGGAACACGCCCAAAGTCAAACAGAAACGACGTTTCTTTTACGGTTTCGACAAAAAAACAGCCCGGAGCGTATGCCCCGGGCCGGCAGCCGCCGCGGCGGCTCTGTTTTACATCATACTGCGGTACAGCGCGGCAATTTCCTCCACACTGGTGTCGCGCGGGTTGCCCGGACGGCACGCATCCGCAAAGGCGCTCTCGGCAAGGAACTGCACGTCCTCGTCCTTCACAATGGCTTTCAGGTCTGCGGGAATGCCCACATCCTGTCCCAGCTTGCGCACAGCGTCGCAGGCGGCCTTGCGGTATTCCTCCTGCGTCATTGCGTCCACGCCTTCCACCCCCATGGCGCGGGCGATCTCCCGGTATTTTTCACCCGTGTACGGCGCGTTGTATTCCATGACGACCGGCAGGATGATCGCGTTGGCAACACCGTGAGGCGTATCATACAGCGCACCCAGACCGTGCGCCATGCTGTGTACGATGCCCAGGCCCACGTTGGAGAAGCCCATGCCCGCCACATACTGCGCCAGCGCCATGCCCTCGCGGCCCTCGGCTGTGTTTTCCACAGCGCCGCGCAGATGCCTGGCGATCAGCTCAATGGCTTTCAGATGGAACATGTCCGTCATTTCCCATGCCGCCTTTGTGGTGTAGCCCTCGATGGCGTGCGTCAGCGCGTCCATGCCCGTGGCGGCTGTCAGGCCTTTGGGCATGCTTGCCATCATATCCGGGTCAATGACCGCAACCTCGGGGATATCGTTGGTATCCACGCACACAAACTTGCGTTTTTTCTCCACATCGGTGATGACGTAGTTGATGGTCACCTCAGCGGCAGTACCCGCGGTGGTCGGCACCGCAATGGTAAACACGGCGTGCTTCTTCGTGGGCGCTACGCCCTCCAGGCTGCGCACATCGGCAAATTCCGGGTTCTCGATGATGACCCCGATGGCTTTGGCGGTGTCCATGGAGGAACCGCCGCCGATGGCTACGATGCAGTCCGCGCCGCTCTTTCGGAACGCGGCCACGCCTGTCTGAACGTTCTCAATCGTAGGATTGGGCTTGATGTCGCTGTATACCTCATAGGCAAAGCCCGCTGCGTCCAGCAGGTCCGTCACCTTTTTGGTTACATTGAATCGAATGAGGTCCGGGTCCGAGCACACAAAAGCCTTTTGAAAGCCGCGTGCCGTCAGTTCGGGGACAATATTCCCGATCGCGCCCTTGCCGTGATAGGATACCGTATTCAGTACGATGCGGTTTGCCATAAATAATCCTCTCCCTTATACAATGTAATAAAAGTTCTCCCCTCACCCGTCCCGTCGGATGGTGCATGGGGGACTGCACATTCTGCGGGCGCAGCATATCCGCCCACCCTGATATTCATTCTACAACCTTTTGCTTAAAAATTCTACTCCCGTGTTTCGGTTATACCTTTTGGGCCGGCGGCAAGTTTTGCAATCCTCCGGGAAGCGCGGTCAAAATCCGAAAACAATGCAGGCTTACGGCTGCCGAACGCAGTGTTAAGAAACCGTTAAGGCGTGTTTTCTTTGTTTCAACAGTTGTCAAGAGAAAAGTTTTTACTATTTTTAGTATTTATTTTTGCTTTTTAGAACAAATGTATGTCCAAAATACTATTCACGCAACATTTGCAATTATTAACACAATATTCACAAATTCAAGTTTTTCATTCCGTGTTAATATGTGAATAGTGACAAGCGTGATATTCCACGCTTTCATCAATCAGGGCTCCGGCCCGCAAGGAGGAGTAAATCTATGGCGACTAAAACCGCCGCGGTAGACGCCAAGGGCTACCGCAAATTCGGCTTTCGCGATGTGCTTGCTTACGGCTTAGGCGACTTCGGCTGTAACATGAGCTTCGCGCTGAAAGGCACGCTCACCATTTTCTGGACGCAGTACATGGGCATCGATTCCATCCTGATGGCTTCCCTTCTGCTGCTCGTGCAGGTTTGGGATGCGATCAACGACCCTGTGATCGGCGCGATGGTCGACGCGGACAAGCGTCAGTACAAGCGCAACAAATTCCTTGCCTACATCTGGGCCGGTTCTGTCGGCCTGCTGGTGGCCGGCGCTCTGTGCTTCGTGCCCTGGACAGGCGCTCCCTACGTTGTAAAGTGCATTCTGTTCGTGGCCGGCTATATCCTGTGGGATGCGTTCTACACCGTTGCCAACGTTCCTTACGGCTCCATGCTTTCTCTGATCACGGCTGATCCGGTCGAGCGTGCGAAGCTTTCCACCGGTCGTTCCGTGGGTTCCATGGTCGGCAGTATTTCTGCTTCTGTTATTCTGCCGATGCTGATTTACGATGCCAGCAACAATCTGCTGGGTGAGCGTATTTTCATCATCGCGCTCGTCATGGGCATTCTTGGTTTCATCGCTTTCCAGTTTATGATCCGCAACACCGTCGTGCGTGTGGATACGCAGGTCACGCTGAAGGAAGACGCGCCCAAGTTCAACCCGCTGAAGGCTACCGGCCACTTCCTGCGCAACCGCGCGGCAGTGGGCGCCACGCTGGCCCCTGTCGGCCTGTTCATCGGTATGTACGGCGCTCAAACTGCTCTTCAAATCATGTTCCAATCCTATTTTAAAAACGCTCGTATTTCCGGTATCATCGGCATGCTTTCTTATGTCGGCCTGTTCCTGTTCATCCCCTTTGTTGGCAAAATCGTCAGCAAAATCGGCAAGAAGGAAGCTATTACCATCGGTGCTTGTGTCAGCGTTTTGGCCTATATCCTGATGTTTATTCTGCCCATCACTCCGGACGGCAAGGGTTTGGCGCTGTTTGTTGTCTGCCAGCTTCTGAATGCCATTGGCGGCGGCATTGGCCAGTGCGTGAGCTGGTCTCTGATGGCCGACGCGATGGACTACGAGGAATGGAAGTTCGGCACCCGCAACGAGGGCACTACTTACGCACTGCACTCCTTCTTCCGCAAGCTGGCGCAGGGCATTGGACCGTCTCTTGGCCTTATGGCTGCCACATGGCTGGGTTACAACGCTGCCTTGGGTGCAAACCAGACCATCGAGGTTGCTACCAATATGCGCTATCTGACAGCCGGTGCATATCTGCTGAGTGCTGTCCTGCAGTTGATTGCTTACGGTGTTATCTACAATCTGGACAAGAAAACACTGGCCCAGATGGAAAAAGATCTCGGCAAGCGCCGCGACGACGCCAAGGCCGATCTCTCCAAGATCATCGGCGGCGAAGACTGATTCTGACCGTTCTCCTTCAAATATTTTCACACTCAAACAAAACGGCGCGCTGCCTGTGCAGCGCGCCGTTTTGCTATGCACTTGGCAGCAGGCTATGGTAACTGCTGCCGGGGATGGAGAAAGCCTTGTCAGAACCGCAGCGAAAGGCAGCTGAGCCCGCCGTCTATCTTCTTATATTCCGAAGTATCACACGTCAGGGTTTGATAGCCCGCCGCCTGCACCGCCTTCAATACCTTGGGATACCCTTCCGGCACAATAACCTTTCCGTTCACCCAAATGCAGTTTGCTGCGTACGGCTCGTCCTTCGGGACGGTTATTTTCGTATATCCTTCAAATGCAGGTTTTGTGCAGAACTCACCCGCGGTGAGCATCACACCGTTTTCCAGATAAACCACGCCTGTTTTCAGGTGCAGCACCTCGGTGAGCGGTACGCCCACCACCTTGCAGCCGAACGGTTCCAGAATATTCGCCAGCTGCTTCACACCCTCAGGGTTGGTGCGCCCGGAGAGCCCTACATAAAAGGTATCGCCGCACATCATCACGTCGCCGCCCTCCAGCGTACCGGGTGCTTTTATATGAAAAATTTTGTCGGGCGGATAAAATTCCGCCACTGCCGGCTCAATGGCTGCCGTTTCGCCCTTGCGGCTGGGTGCGCCGGGATTTGTGATCACCGCGCAGTATTTCGTCAGCACCGCGGCGTCCTCTACAAAGCAGCTGTCCGGATATGCCTCGTCTGCGGGCAGTACCGTTACATCTACGCCGCATTGCCGGAGCGTCTCAATATATGCCCTGTGCTGTTCCAATGCTTTTTCATAATCCGGAGCACCCAGCTCCGGGTGGCCGGTAATGCCGTTCACCATTGCGGTGCACGGCGTTTTTACGATCACATGGCTGAACATCTTCGGCTCACTCCTTTTCCGCCGCCAGCTTTTCCTTCAGCTTGGCCTGCACGGTAATGGGCAGGCCGAACAGATGAATGAAGCCCGCGGAATCCGCCTGGTCATATACCGAATCTTCGCCGAAGGTCGCCAGATCCTCACTGTACAGGCTGTACGGAGATGTGGTTCCCGCCGGAATGATATTGCCCTTGTACAGCTTGAGCTTCACATCACCGGTCACATTCTCCTGCGTTTTGTCCACAAAGGCGGACAACGCCTCGCGCAAGGGCGTGTACCACTGGCCGTTGTAAACGATATCGGCAAATTTCTGCGCCACCAGCGCCTTATAGTGGGCGGTCTCCTTGTCCAGACACAGCATTTCCAGCTGCTCGTGGGCAAAATACAGGATGGTGCCGCCCGGCGTCTCGTACACACCGCGGCTTTTCATGCCCACAAGACGGTTTTCCACAATGTCGATGATGCCGATGCCGTTCGCGCCGCCCACAGCGTTCAGCTCTTTCAGCAGTGTGCTGGCCTTCATGGCCTTGCCGTCCAGCGCGGTGGGCTTGCCCTTTTCAAAATGAATGGTAATATAGGCGGGCGTGTCGGGCGCCTGCTCGGGCGCGACGCCAAGCTCCAAAAAGCCCGGTTTTGCGTAATCCGGCTCGTTTGCAGGGTCCTCCAGGTCCAACCCCTCGTGGGAAAGATGCCACAGGTTTTTATCCTTGGAATAATTCGTTTCACGGTTGATCTTCAGCGGCACATGGTGCGCCTCTGCATAGTCGATCTCCTCTTCGCGGCTCTTGATGTCCCATTCGCGCCAGGGAGCGATGATTCCCAGGTCCGGTGCAAAGGCTTTTATGGCAAGCTCAAAGCGTACCTGGTCGTTGCCCTTGCCCGTGCATCCGTGGCAGATAGCGTCCGCGCCTTCCTTTTTGGCGATCTCTACCAGCTTCTTCGCAATGGGCGGGCGCGCAAAGCTGGTTCCCAGCAGGTAGGTGCCTTCGTATTTTGCCCCCGCCTGCACCGTGGGAATGATATAGTCTTCCACAAACTCGTCCACAAGGTCCATCACATACAGCTTGCTGGCGCCGGTGGCAAGCGCCTTGGCCTCCAGTCCGTCCAGCTCTGTTCCCTGCCCTACGTCTCCGGCGGCGGCAACGACCTCGCAGCCGTAATTCTCTTTCAGCCAGGGAATGATGATGGAGGTATCCAGCCCGCCGGAATAGGCGAGCACCACTTTTTTGTACTGCTTTTTCTGCTTTTCCATGTTCGTTCGCTCCTATTGCAAATATCGTCTGCCGGGACTCCGGCGTTTGTGCCCGGCCTTTTTCCGGGGAAATACCGCTGCCGCGTTACAGCACCTTGGAGAGGAAGCTTTTCAGGCGCGGATTCTGCGGGGATGCAAACAGCGCGTGCGGCTCATTCTGCTCCATCACACATCCGTCATCCATAAACAGCACCCGTGTGGACACCTCGCGCGCAAACCCCATCTCGTGGGTCACAATGACCATTGTCATGCCCTCCCGGGCCAGTTCGCGGATAAGGTCCAGCACTTCGCCCACCATCTCAGGGTCCAGCGCACTGGTAGGCTCGTCAAAAAGCATCACTTCCGGCTCCATGGCCAGCGCGCGTACGATGGCGATGCGCTGCTTCTGCCCGCCGGAAAGCTTGTTTGGATAGGCGTCCGCTTTGTCCGCCAGGCCGATACGCTCCAGCAGACGCATGGCTTTTTCATCCGCCTCTGCCTGTGTCTGCAGCTTCAGGTTGACGGGCGCCAGCGTGATATTCTGTTTCACCGTCAGATGCGGGAACAGGTTGAAATGCTGGAATACCATACCCATCTTCCGGCGGATGCGGTTGATGTCACAGTCCTTTGCGGTGATGTCCTTGCCCTCGAACCATATCTCTCCGCCCGTGGGCTCCTCCAGCCTGTTCAGGCACCGCAGAAAGGTGCTTTTTCCGCTGCCCGACGGACCGATGATGGCGATTTTTTCGCCCTTTTCAATGGTCTCCGTCACGCCCTTGAGCACCATATTCCCGCCGAAGGCCTTTTGCAGATTTTTAACCTCGATCACTTTGCGCCAGCCTCCGTTCCATTTTTTTCTGAATGGCTGTCATGCCTACCACCAGCAGCAGATAAATAGCCGCCGCAATGAACAGCGGCGCGCTGTTGAACGCGATGCCCCGGATGGAATCGGATACCTTCGTCAGATCCCGCGCGGCGATATATCCCGCCACACTGGTCTCTTTAAGCAGCGCGATGAACTCGTTGAACAGTGCGGGCAGAATATTTTTGACCGCCTGCGGCAGCACGATGAGCCGCATCGTCGCGCCCTCGGAAAGCCCGAGGCTTCGCCCTGCCTCCGCCTGTCCGGGGTCGATGGAAGCGATGCCGCCCCGGATGATCTCTGCCACATAAGCGCCCGAGTTGACGCCGAAGGCGAACACGCAGGCCTCAAAGCTGCCGTTGAACAGGATTGTGTAGGCGATTAGGAGCTGTACGACGATGGGCGTGCCGCGGATGACCGTGACATATATACCGCAGGCGGCATTTACTGTTTTCCAGCCAAAGCTCTTTTTGCCGCCGGCATAATATTTCACCAGCGCCACCAGCACGCCGATGCACACGCCGATCAGGCATGCCAGCGCCGCCAGCGCTATGGTCATCCCCAACCCCTCGAGATATTGAACCCATCGGCCTTTGTACACCGTCACCTTATAAAAATCGCTCAGCAGCTTGTTCAAGTCGTTCCAAAAATTTTCCACGGAGGGATAGCCCCTTTCCTTATTTGCTCTGCCGCATGCTCCCGAAAGCTGCACGGCCCGCGCTGCGCGGGCCGTGTGCATTTTCCGCCTGCCCTCCGGACGTCAGCCCTCTGCGCAGATCTTCAGATGCTTATCCGTCAGCGACTCCACTGTGCCGTCGTCCATCGCCTTCTGCAGCACACTGTTGACGACCTCCAGCAGGTCCTCGTTGCCCTTGGCCACGCCCATGGCCATTTCCTCCTCAGTGAGAAGCTGCTCCACAGTTTCCAGTGCATCCGGGTTCGCCATTGCCAGCGTCTGCGCAGGCACCTTGTCCAGGATGGCCGCGTCCGCTTTTCCTCCCATCACAGCCGTAGCGCATTCATTGGCATTTTTAAACGCCAGCGGTTCAATGCCAAGCTCTTCCTGTGCGTAGATGTGAGCGGTCGTGCTCTCCTGCACAGCGATATTCTTTCCCGCAAGGTCGTCGGCCGTCTTGATATCGCTGCCCTTCGGCACCAGCAGGATCAATCCGTTCAGTGTATAAGTAATGGAGAAATCAATTTGCTCCGCGCGCTCGGGCGTAGCCGTCATACCCGCTGCAATGAGCTGCCCCTTACCGCTTTTCAGCGATTCGATCAGCAGGTTGAAGTCCATATCCAGCACTTCCAGCTCCACGCCCAGCTCATCGGCCACCAACTGCGCCAGGTCGATGTCCACACCGGCCGGCTTGCCGTCCTCGCCCAGATATTCGAACGGCGGAAAACCCGTGGCCGTCATCATCGTCAGCACGCCTTTTTCCTGAATCTCCTCCACAACGGACGTCCCGCCTGCTGAGTCCTGGCCGGATGCCCCGGAGGACGCGGACGCGCTGCCCGCCGCCGAGCTTGCCGGAGCGGATGCGCCCGAACCGCCGCAGGCCGCCAGGCCCAACATCAGAACCGCTGCCATTGCAAATGCCAATATCTTTTTCATAACTCCCATGCTCCCTCTCTTGTTCCCATTTTGTGCGCCGCCCCTCCGGCGGCTTCCATGGCATTATTATATTCGCATATCTATTCATTGTCAACGAATTTTTATGCGATTTGTTTCTTTTCTGCACATTGCACAGCATTTAACCCTTCGCGCGCGCCTTCATAAGCATATTTATACAAAATTGAATTTATTCTATGTATATATTTGCATTTATTCTTTAATTATGCTACTATATATACATTCTCAAACAAAGATGCGGAGCGGTAAAAATGCTTGATACAACCTTATGCAATTCTTATCTTAGCGTAAATTTGCAGACGATCATTAATAATATGCAAAGCATTCAAGAGGATATCGGGCCGGATGTGGAATGCATCCCTGTGTTGAAGGACAATGCTTACTGCCTGGGTGCTGTACCCATTGCCAAAGCGCTTTGCACCTACGCGAACGTGCGCACCATCGCAGTTGCGCAGGTGTGTGAGGGCGTCGAACTGCGGCAGGCCGGATTGTCCGCTCCTGCCGTTCTGGTACTGGGCGGCGTGCCGGAGCGGTTATTCCCGGCTGCGGTCGAGTATGGGCTGCAGCTCACCGTGTTCCATCCGTCCACTGTGTATGCACTGGAAAAACTGGCCGCCGCGCAGGGAAAACGCGCCGAAGTACAGATCAAAGTTGAAACCGGGCTGAACCGCACCGGCGCAAAGCCCGGCGCAGAGCTGGGCGCGCTGGCCACCGCGCTGGCCGCCTGTCCCCATGTGCGCACAATGGGGGTATTCTCCCATTTTTCCACGGGTGAGACAAAAGAAAGCCCTACGGCCTACCGGCAGTTTCAACTTTATCAGCAGGCTTTGGCACAGCTTCAGGCCGCAGGCATCGATCCGCTACAGAAGCACATGTGCAACAGCGGCGGCAGCGACTGGTTCCGCGCCTCGTTCTGCAACGCAGTACGCATCGGGCGCCGGCTGTATATGGATAATCAGGCCGAACCGCTCACACCCGGGACGCCGGGTGCGGTGCAGGAGGCCTGCAGCTGGCGCGCCTCGGTAACGAACCTGCGCGTTGTGGAGGCCGGAGATACTGTGGGATATGACGCAGCCTGGACAGCGCCGCGCCGCACCCGCGTCGCCACCGTATGCGTGGGCTACGGCGACGGCCTCTACTATCCTCTGGCGGAAGCAGGCGGCCCGCTGCTGGTGGGGGAACAGAGAGCCCGGCTTCTGGCTACCTGCATGGACCAATGCTTCGTGGATGTAACGGATATTCCCTGCCGCGCAGGAGACGAGGTCACCTTTTTCGGGCAAAGCAGCGGGGGTGCAGCCATGCCCATCCAGGAACTCGGCAAGTTCATGCATGTGGAAGGCGTATATTTTTACAGCTTCCTCTCTCCGCGCGTGGCGCGCGTATACGAGGGACTGGAACCGTGAACAGAACATCTGCGCGGATGCGCCGCACATAAAACACAATATAATACAGGAGGAAATACGATATGCCGAATACCTATGAAACCAAATTGTGGGGAGGGCGCTTCCGCGGCGATGAGGACGCGCTGATGCAGCATTTCAACAGCGAGTGCTGGCGCACCAGCTGGCTGGTGGAGCCAGATATCCAGGGCAGCCTTGCCCATGTGGCCATGCAGGTAAAATGCGGCCTGCTCACCTCCGCCGAGGGAGAGGCGCTCACCCGGGGCCTGGAAACCATCCTGGCCGATTTCAAGGCCGGGCAGCTTGTTTACACCGAAGAATACGAGGATGTGCATACCTTTGTGGAGCTGCACCTGATACGCCGCGTAGGGGACGTGGGCAAAAAGCTGCACACCGCCCGCAGCCGCAACGACCAGTGCAATGTGGATATGAAGCTGTACGTCAAGCAGCAGGCACATCGTGTGGCCGCTCTTATCGACACCTTCTGCGCCACGCTGCAGCGTGTTGCAGAGGAAAACCCGTGGATGATGCCGGGCTACACTCATCTGCAGCGCGCGCAGGTGGTAACGTTCAAATACCATCTGCTGGCCTACTGTGAAATGATGCTGCGGGACAAAAAACGCCTGCTGAATGCCGTGGATGTGATGGATGAATCCCCCTTGGGCTGCGGCGCGCTGGCAGGAACCACCCATATCATCGACCGCTCCTATACCGCTCACCTCCTGGGCTTTTCCCACGGCGCATGCAAAAACTTTCTGGATGGCGTGTCCGACCGGGATTTTGTGCTTGAGGTACTCTCGGATTTCAGCATCCTGATGATGCACCTCTCCCGTCTGGCCGAGGAGCTCATCCTCTGGAGCAGCGCTGAATTTGGTTTCGTGGTGCTGGACGACAAATATACCACGGGCTCCAGCATCATGCCGCAGAAGAAAAATCCGGACGGCGCGGAGTTGGTACGCGGGCGCACGGGCCGCGTCTACGGCGACCTGATGGCCTTGTTGTGTGCGATGAAAGGTCTGCCTCTGGCCTACAACAAGGACATGCAGCAGGACAAGGACTCCTTTGCAGATGCGCTGGACGTGGTAACGGCTTCATTGATGATGATGGAGCGCATGATCGGTACGCTGCAGGCAAAGCCAGAGGCCATGAAGGCCGCGGTGAAAAAGGGCTTCCTGAATGCCACGGAAGTGGCGGACTATCTGGTGCAGCACGGCGTTCCCTTCCGCGACGCTCACGGCATCGTGGGACAGATCGTTATTTATTGTGAGGACGCGCAGAAAGGCATCGAGGAACTTTCCCTGGACGAACTGCTTCAGTTTTCACCCGCCTTCGGGCCGGATATCTTCAGCTACATCGACTACGCCGCCATTCTGCAAAAAGGCATCAAAAAAGAAATGCTGTAATACAAATAAAAAACGCCCCCGCCTGCGGCATAAGGCCGCTGCGGAGGCACTTTTTATTTTCGGAACTGATGCGGAGAAGTTTCGCTTATACTTCGAAGTTCACGGCGGTGTCGCCCTTCAGGTCCGTGCCGAACTCATAATCGTTGCCCGGCAGAATGGCATTGAGCAGAATGCCCACAATGGCCGCGATGGCAAGGCCGGACAACGTAAAGCTGTAAGATGCGCCAAGCGGCACCGTGATGCCGCCCACGCTGTTGAAGCCCAGCGCGGAGACCAGGATGACGGCCGCGATGATCAGATTGCGGGATTTTGTGAAGTCCACCTGGTTCTCCACGACGTTGCGCACACCCACGGAAGAGATCATGCCGTACAGCACAAAGGAGATGCCGCCGATGATGGCGGAAGGCACCGTCTGGATGGCTGCGCCGATCTTCGGGAAGAAGCTGAGCAGGATGGCAAAGCACGCAGCGATACGCATGACACGGGGATCGTACACCTTCGTCAAAGCCAGCACGCCGGTATTCTCGCCGTATGTAGTATTGGCCGGTGCGCCGAAGAAACCCGCCAGGCTGGTGGCAAGGCCGTCGCCCAGCAAGGTGCGGTGCAGGCCGGGGTCGGACAGGTACGGACGCTCACAGGTGGCACTGATGGCTGCAATGTCGCCGATATGCTCCATCATGGTGGCCAGTGCGATGGGCGCAATGGTGATGCAGGCGCTGACGCTGAACTTGGCCATGCTGCCCGTATGGATGGCCAGGCCGAACCAGTCGGCCTGCTGGATGGCGGTAAAATCCACCTCGCCCATGAAGAGTGCAGCGATATAAGAGACCACGATACCGATGAGGATGGGCAGGATCTTCACCATACCCTTGCCCCAAATGTTGCATACCACGATGACGGCCAGCGCGATAAATGCCAAAAGCCAGTTGGACTGACAGTTCGTGATGGCGCTGGGCGCAAGGATCAGGCCGATGGAAATAATGATGGGCCCGGTGACGACCGGCGGAAAGAACCGCATGATCTTGCGCACGCCGAACACTTTGATGAGAGCGCTGAGGATCACGTAGATCAGCCCGGATACTACGATGCCGCCCGCCGCATACGGCAGCATCTCGCTGGGGGTGCCATCTGCACCCAGCGGGGCCACAGCAGCATAGCCGCCCAGGAACGCAAAGCTGGAACCGAGGAACGCCGGCACCTTGCCCTTTGTCAGCAGATGGAACAGCAGCGTTCCGATGCCCGCGAACAGCAGCGCCGTGGAAACGCTGATACCCGTCAGAATGGGCACGAGCACCGTCGCGCCAAACATGGCGAATGTGTGCTGCACGCCCAGCACCAGCATCTTGGGTACGCCCAGCTTACGGGCGTCGTACAGCCCTTCCCTGCCGAGCTCGATCTTTTTGGTCTCTTCGCTCATTGATACTTCCTCCTCAAATCAAATGCCTTCTATTCCAAACACCATGTACGGTGTAAAGGCCGCGCGGCCAAAAAAAGAGGCATTTCCCTTATCGCCGCCGATAACGGAAAATGCCTTTTCTGTTATGAAGGAAAGAATAGAATATACGGCCCCGCCGTGCAGCCGAACGCCGCGCGGGGAAGGATAAGCGCCGTATGAAGCTGTGCGCAAAGCTGCCGCATGTTCCAAACCTCTCTTTACATTTTATTTATAATACCAGACATGCGCGCGCGTTGCAATACTTTTTTCTCCCTTCTTTTTCAAAATTTGCAGCGGCGGCATTTCAACCCTTTCCCGCACTCGCTCCTTTTCGCATCATTGCGCGCAGCTCTTCCAGCGCTTTTTTCTCGATGCGGGATACATAGCACCGCGCCTAATGTAAGCGATTGATCTGAAAAAATACGGCAATCTCTCCCACCCGAAATTGCCGTTGTCTATGAAATGGTTTCAAGCTCGTGGAATTTGAATTTAATAATGATTTCTTTGTTTTCAGTCAACTCTATACGTTCGACGAGACTGACAAGCACTTCCCTGCTGGTAAACGCGGAGTCCATGAATCGTTGCACAAGTTCTTTGGCTCTGTCTGCAGTGCTGGTCGGCTGCTCCCTTTGTACGCGCAGACTTTCCAGCCTGTGTTCCAACATGCCGCGATCTGTTTTAGTCTTGCTATATATACGCTGAAAATCGTTTTCCGAAAGCAGGCCGTTGATTCTGTCCATATACATTCGATCCAGATGAGCTGTCAGATTGACTATTTGAGATTGTAGTGCTCGGATTTCTGTTTCACACTGCTCCTCTTTACAACTTTCTTTCAGTACCCTTTCAGCGATTGGTTGGAGATACTCCACATTCAAATACGTTTGACATACGTTTCGTATTTTAGAAATCACCGCTTCATTTACCGTTTCCTCCTTTATGGAATGGCAAGTACATACTCCCGCTTTTGTGAAGCGTTGATAGGTGCGGCACACAAAATACAAACAATCTTCTCCCTCGGCATTTTTCCGATTGATAACCGCCATCGGATGCCCGCACTCATGGCAAAAAATCAAACCCTTGAGAAGAAAATCATAAGTTCGGCTCCGGGTGTATTTGCGGCTGTTTACCAGCATCTGTACCTTTTGGAAAGTTTCCTGATCAACAAGTGGCTCATGAGTCCCTTTTACAATGACCCAATCTTCTGGTGCCCGCTTAATACATTTTTTGGATTTATAACTGATCTTCACCATTCGACCCTGCACCATATTTCCGATATAAGTCTCATTTTTCAACATTTCCGAAATTCTTTCGCTGCTCCACAAACCCGTATAGGGTCCCGGATTTCCTACTTTCCATCCACAATAAGTTGCTGGCGTAGGAATCTTTTCATCATTCAGCGTAGCCGCGATTTTTCGGCAACTCATACCAGAAAGTGCCATCATAAAAATCCTGCGTACTATCGGTGCTACCTTTTCATCCACAACGATCTTGTTCTTTTCCGTTGGGTGCATTTTATACCCATACATGGGTTTCCCGCCAATGAATTGACCCTTTCGCTGTTTATCTCGCTTGACAGACTTGATTTTTTTGGAAATATCCTTTGCGTACATATCGTTCATGATTGCCCGAAAAGGGGTAATATCATTTGCGGTAGAATCCACCCCGGTATCAATACCATCCAGTAGCGAAATATACCGAACACGATGTTCCGGGAAATACCTCTCCATGTAGTGACCTGTCATGATATAATCACGGCCCAAACGGGAAAGATCCTTGGTGATGACCATGTTGACTTTCTTGGCTTCGATGTCTTTGATCATCCGCTGAAAGTCTGGACGTTCAAAATTCGTCCCACTCCATCCATCGTCCACATAGATGTCGTAAACTGACAGATGGTGCTGCTGAACAAATTCTTTTAAGAGAGATTTTTGATTTGTAACACTTTGCGACGGCCCCTCAGTTTCATCCTCCTTTGACAAACGAATATACAATGCCACATGATAATCCATTGGGTTGCTTATTTCTAAATACATGATAATCCTCCATGAAACAAGCGACCACTCATCATAAACATGATACTACCTTTGCCTCGTCTTCTGCAATAGTGCTGCGCAGGAACAAGCGGAACGACTCTTCCATTAAACTCCAAAAACTGATTTCTTCTTCCAAATAGATACAATACACCACAATTTCGCGCTTCTGCATTCTCTTTACTCCTTTATTTGGATTTCTTTTATACACGATATGCGCTGAGAACTGCATTTCTTCCTAAAACAGGATTCTCCTTGTAGCTATCACCCCTTTTTCAAATTTTGAAAAGAAAAAGCGGCCCCCTTCGGAACCGCCTTTTCTGTAAGACATGTGCTATTTTGATATTTTCTGTGCCTTACCTCCCTTGGTATTGTCTGATATTCTCGGTTGCCGGCCCGTTGTACTGCCAGAAGTCCTTTATGTGGTTATAGGTCACGCTGCTGTCATTCGGTGATTTTTCCGGGTAGCGCGGCAAGTAACTGGCCGTGTAGGTAGAAGCCATCTGCGTGAAGTAGACGTCCTTCTCCTGCGCCCATACGCCGCCGTAACTTCTGATGACAATTTTGAATCCCTTGGCACCCACGCGGCAATAGCCTCTGGGACATTTGTTTTTCATGCCCGCCTCCTTATATGCCCGCCACAACACGCGTTCAGGCGGGCTTTTTCCCGCGTTCCTGTGCATTGATGTAGCCGGCCAGACAGATGACACAAATGGCAGCCTGCGCCGGGTTCCCGAACACGACCGGTTCCCCTTTACCGTTCGCATACTGCCTGAAAAACAGGTCGAACGTAGCTTCCGGGATACCGATTGCCTCACACAGCGCCGGATCGGTGACAAGCAGGCCGTCCAGTGTCAGCCGGGCAGTCCCGTCTGTGTATTCCAATATCTGCAAATCGTGCCCGTGCAGTTTTGTGATAGGATATTTTTCCATGAACTCCTCCTTACAGAAACAGTTGTGCGGCGGGAGAGGGTTCTTTTACGGTATCTGCCACGATTTCCTGTTCCGGCTGGTCGATAGAACAGAGACTTCTACTCCCGTCCGCGTTGACCTTAGTGCGCAGCAACAGATAGGCCCCACACACGCTTTCGGCCGGAGTGCCGTCGTCGCCCATCCGAGCGACGAAACGGTTTTCAGCGAAGGGATCGTTCTGTGTGCTGGTATCGTAGATTGCAAAAACGCCATTCACGTTGATGCTCGTTGTCGAAAGGCAGCCAGCAAACAGGTCGGCGAATCTGTCAATACTGCACGGAATGGTGATGAACTTATCAGGCTGCACATCACCAAAAGACAGTACCCCGGTTACTTCCTGCGTTCTGTCAACGAGAATCGCGCCGGGATAATTTGCATTCAGCCAAGCAGTCGCTTCTTCCTTAGAAAGGAATGCGTACTGCGAGCCAAACACATCATAGGTGCCATAGTGATGACGTACCTCAACATGTCCATCGTCGCTTAGGTAGACACCATTGATGATGCCACCGTCATCGCGGATTTCCGCCAAGATAGTCTTGGCATCGACATCGGCGTTCAGCAAATTCACCCAATACAGCTTGTCGCCAAATTCAAAAGGCATTTCGATTTTCATGGTATGTAACCTCCTTCAGTTTTTGTTGTTGATGGTTTCAATCAGTGTCTCGCAGATCGCCTTGTATGCGTCTCTTTGCGCGGAAACACTGGCACGGTTGATAGTTTCTTCAATGTCGCCCATATTTTTGCAGGCCATGCACGCATACGGGATTTTGGGCCGCGCGTTTTCGATGCGTAACGCCAAGCTGGCGGTGATAGCCTCCTCCACGGCGGCCATTTCCCGTGCACTCAATTCTCCGATGTACAGCCCGACTCTGGACTTATCCACGGTGTTGATCTGCTCGCAGAGCGCCACCGAGTCCCGTCCTGTCGCCGTGATGGTCGTGTGAGTCGGCAGCATTTTCTTAGGCTGTGTCGTCAGGTAGACCACCTCGATGGTGTTGGAGTGAGCGTTGTTCATGTTGTTGCTAACCACAATGCCGGGCCGACCACCGTGCTGTTCGCTGCCGACGACGGGGGCAAAGGTAATGTAATAGATTTCGCCTCTTTTGATTTCGTTTCGGGACATGGGAATTTCCTCCTTTATATATAAAAAGCAGACCCCTCATCAAATGAAAGGTCTGCTCTGATTACAGATTGTGAATTTTTTGGGCGGTGGTATCTATGCTACACTTCTATCATAGGAGCTTTGCACAGAAACGCAAGATTTGATTTGCATGAAAATTTCTAAGTGCTCATACCAGATAAGCGCACATGAAATTTTCAAAACCGTCGAGGTCAGCCCACTCGGAGGTGCCATCCCCAGTCTTCTGTATCTCCTGCCACAACTTGAGCAAATGCAAGTCGTAGTTATGGGTATCAACAATGAGGCCGTGATGCAGGCAGAACGCCGTCCACAACACCCGCAGCTGGTCCCGGCAGACTTCCACGTCGAAGCAGTTTTCCGCAACGAAATCGGATAAAAAATCGAACTCAGCAATTTTATCCATATGTGATATTTCCTCGTCTTTCTTTAACGACTTATTTCCTGCAGCAGTTCAGGATTGTCATGGATATTACCGATAACATCCCATTGCACCAGGGGAACATTCCACGAAGTGAAGTAATTGTACTCACCAAGATGCCCCTCACTTTCGATATAACGGCAAACAAAAGCTCCGTCCACAAATTCGACAGTGCAATGCCATTCGTGATTTACATTGCGATAAGTGTTAATGAAGTGAAGAATGTCCCCCTCGAAGATTTTCACGCCGTTCCGGTCGGTCAGGCCGGTGTACTGGCCTACGGTGCTCCTTTCGACCTCAACCATCCGTCGCTTGTCGGGCGTTTTCTCAAAAGGTTTGATGAATCCGTCCAGCTCCTCAAACCCGTTGAAGACTTCTAAAAGATCCGGGACAAAAGAGCCGTACACCCATTCCCCGGTGTCTACCCGCTTCCCACGAAACAAGATTTCACGCATTTTTTCGTCCTTTCACGATATTGGTTTTTCTATTTCTCTGCACATACTGCGCGCCAACCGTTCCGCCATCATGAGATCTTCCGTACTTTGAAGCGCAGCCATAGAGAACCGACGAAATGTCCGGTCTTCCTCTCCATAAAGCCAGTTGTTAAGACAAAGGCCACTATAGACATCCCCGTATATATCGGAACGGACGTAATAAAGGAAATTTTCTTCCATATCCTTCGCGGTTGTACCGTTCCAGCGCTCCTTTTTCAATAACCCCTGCACGGTTATGCTGGAGTGGTTGGCTACGATTTCGGAAAACCACGGACAGGAGGTCGGCCACACGTCAATGTCATAGTCTTGGTCGGTCGAGTTTTGGAAGTAGATTGAATGATCAAAGAACTCCCCCAGTCCATTTGCCTCTGGGTTATCTATCACCAAACCAAGTATTTTCTGGCTGTCCCAGTACACGAAACGCATTGTGAAAAACCTGTGAAGCCAATTCCCATCGGAAAACGGATTGACATCATCGTGGTATCGAAGGCTCGGCAGAAATATAAGATTGTCGTTGATCAGGTGTTTTGTGTTTTCCGGTTTTCGCAGCAAATCTGAACATTGAGCACCAATCATCAAAGCACGCTCAAACGAGTTGCATGGCGTAAAGGCCATAGAAAATCCGTAGCTCATTATTCTATTTTCCCCCTTAAATAAGTGTCGTGAATAGCGCGCCGCCCCTCATGGCAAAAGCCATAAGAGGGCAGCGCCTACTGAAACAAATCCTGTTTGTTTACGCCAAAACAGGCGGGTTTGTGATTCGCCCGGAAGTCCACGCTCCCTTATAGGTTCCGATGCCCGGCAGCCGTTTCAGCAGCGATGTTTTCATCCCGTCGAGATATTTCTGATAGAGCCGCTTCTGGAGATTTTCCATCCAGACGTCGCCCCACATCTCCTCTTTCTGGATGAGTTCCACGGCCAGCGACCACTCGTTGTCCTCCACGCAGACATAGAACAGCCCGTTTTCCAGAATTACCTGTCGGCAGAGATTGCCATACGCGCCATTCCGTATCCATGTGTCGGGCTCCGTCCGCTGAAAACTGGGAAATCTCCGGCAGAAGTCGTCCTTGAAGCACTCCAACACATCATCTTCCTCATTGGCGGTGCCTTCCTCGTCAAAGAGCCAGCCGTCTCCGGTCAACTCGGCGTAGTCCAGATCTCTCATCAGGCGCGTCTCCGGCCAATCGTCCAGATCGTCATTCCGGCGGTAGACGTGGAAGTCCTCATTGTCGATGTAGAACAGTCCCTCGTAGGCGCCCGCGACGCCAACATTGCCTTTTCCCATTGTGATTGTCCTCCTATGTACTATGTGATTTGTTCTGTTATCCAGCGAAATACCAATCCTCGCTGTCCGTAATTCTGGTCGAAACGGTCTCCGCTTCCATATCAAGGAAGCTCTCGACCATCAGGTCATCGTTCGCCGTTACAGCGTAAGTTACGTCAGCGAAAACCAGCCGCCCTGTGCTGTCCACATATGCATTCCACGCATGGCATACACCGCCGGCCTCTCCCACGCAATACGCCGCAGAATATCCCGCACGCAGCAAGCAGTAGGCTGCAGCGCGGCTATACCCGGCGCACACGGCTTTTCCGTCGATGAACGCGCCCACCAGATTTGCGCGGGATTTTAGCAGCTGTGTCTGTTCGTCATGGTCATATTCCGCGTGCGCAAACAGCCACTCGGCAGCCTCATGCATAATGCTCTCAGGGGTTCCATCGGACTTTTGAATTATGTAATTGACATGCTTGTTGATGATGAGCAATGCGTGATCGCGTTCTTCACGGGACATGCTGTACTGCGGAATCACAGAGCACTCAACCGTTCCGTTTTCCGTCTCTGTGTGCATCCATTGCAGCTTGGACACCCAAAAACATTCCACCGAGGTATATGCCCGGCGCAACACTTCAGCAATGCGCTCTGTCTGCGTGATATTGCAAGTGAATTGGATCGTTTCCTGCATATCATAAAAATCCTGCAGGACAGTTTTGTAAATTTCGATCTCCTCCTGTGAAAAATCCGAAGGCAGTCCCAATGGCGATAGCTCCAGCTCCGACGACAGTTCGATACTGTCCATCGGCTGGTACTCAATGGCATCCTGCGGCTGCTCCTTGTTTGCGGACAAGTAGATGTTTTCCTGTTGCGGCAGCTCCTCGTATTTTCGTTCGTCAGCCAAAGAGACTTTACTTCTTACGGTACTCGAAAGCACCGCAAGGACGAGTACGGCGACAACGAAAAGCGCTCCGAAAATCTTTTTCCGTGACATAATGGCCTCCGTTTTGAATTTTTTATGTATGTAAAAAGGCAGACCTCCTGACGAATCAGAAAGTCTGCCTTATTGCAGTCTGTGAATGTTGTAAAGTGGATCTGGAATCTATGCTACATCTTGATTTTAAGAGCTTTGCACAGAAGGTCAAGTGGTTTTTGCATGGATTGATGCGGCGCTTATGGCCTGCATCGCGCGATATTTTCCGTAGCTCATCCCCAAACGTTCCGCCTGTGCAACGACCGTTTCCAGATCCTTTCCCGCGTTTTTCTTTTTCTCTTTCGCGGCCTCCTGCCGTGCCTTGCACTGCTCCCGTGCCTTTTCCCGGCAGGCCGAGCTGCAATACCGCTGGGCGGCGCTGCACAGCACAAATGTCTGCCCGCACACGGGGCAAATAACACTCGTTGTGTTCTTTGCCTGCCAGCGACGAATCGTTTTCCCTTTTGTTTCCGTCGCCGGGGATACCCTTGATACTGCTGCTTGGATCATGATGCCCTCCTTGTACTTCCGCTATTAAATGTCTGTTGTACTGGCCGGTATTCGGCGAGCAGGGCTTCCATTTTCACCTCCAACTCACCGAAAAGCCTCTTGGCGCTGTCCTTCGTCAAGTAGCCGACAGCATAGTCGAGATAGACTGACGTCAGCTGCATCAGCGTATTCTGCAAAACCTCCGTACCGCCCGCAAACGCCTCGATCTGCCTTGCCCATGCGCAGAAAACGTCCGGCCCATGCAGGTTCTTGAGCCGCTGCGCATCTTTCCAGCAGGCGCGTTTTACCTCCTGCAGCGTGAGGATGCCGGCCATGTCCTCAAACCGTTTGCCGCAAAAAGCACTGGTGAAATCCACGCTTGCGGCCGGGCGGTCCTCTGTCATGTCTTCATCACCTTTCTGCGTTGCTTTTCGATGATGGCCTCCATATCCGCGCGTCCCTTTTCGCCCTCAAAAAATTTGAGTCTGTACTGGCCTCCCTTGATGAGTGACGCATCCGGCGCACACTCTGCCGGGCCACGTGCGACAATGTTCCCGGCAGTGTTCAGAACGGCAAAGAGTCTGTCCATGCTGTATCCCCTCCCTTATATATATGTAGGGCCCGGAGTTTTCCGGGCCGCGCAGCAGTGCATTGCCGCCGCGATTAGTTGTTTTCGGAGGCGGATTCCACCGCCGCGCTATCCGCAGCGGTCTCATCGCTCTCGGCGACATCGGCTTCCTCGTCCGCAGAGATGCGTCCCTCGCCGGGGAATCCGGCCATCTCGCCGTCGCCGCCCTCGATCTCCGTGGAGTCAAGGATCTCCTGAATGTCAGTGTCAGGCTGTTCCTGTGCCAGCTCATCCTCCGGCACTTCCTCCGGGAACCCCAGCAGGTTGCCCTCCACATCAAAGAAACCGGCCTCATAGTAGCTGTCAAAGAACGCTTTTACAGACTCAGCCGTGCTGATTTCCTCCATCTCCTCGGCCACGGTGCCGTCCTCCTCAGTGCCGGCGGCATAGAAGCCGCAGCTGCCGTCCTCGGCAACACGAAACTCCACCTTGGCGTGCGGGTCAACCGCAAGCATCTGGTTTTCGGTGCGCCGTGCAAGTTCTTCCAGCGCCGCCACCATCTGCTCGTCGCTCAAGGTCAAGTCCTCCGCCGCGACCCCGCTGGGGTTTTCCACCCAAAGATCGGGGTCTGTCTTGGCCTTGCAGCCCACCAACGCCGTCATGCACAGGCACACCGCCACAAACACGACGGCAAATTTCTTCATATTCTTTTTCATAATCAGTCTCCTACCTTTCTTTTTTCAAAATTACAGAATCAACCCGAACAGCAGCCCACAGACTGCCTCGCCGGTCAGCATCAGCAGCGATACCGCCAGCGCCACGCCCAGCACAACGCCAGTCTGCCGCAGCGCCTTGTTGCGGGTCGGCCAAATGACGCCGGGCGGGTTGAACAGCCCTTTGATTTTCTCCCGCAGATTTTTTGCAGTTTCACTCACACTGCACGCCCCCCTTTCTTATATGTGCGCCGCCAGAATGTCCAGCAGCAGGATCACCGCGCCGCCGGCGCAGACCATCGCCGTTGTCAGCGTGCGCATCATTGCTCCCGGTTCTGTGCGCTTGCCGCGCATCTGCGTGCCGCCCATGAACACGCCCGCTTTTTCGGAGCGCCCCTGCGCTGTGATGCAAAGAATGACGGCCGACGCCATCAGAAACAGGATGACTCCCAACACGATTTCATAAATCTGCATTATTATTTTCTTGCCTCCTTCAATAGATCGTATCTTCCGCGAGAGGTTCGACAAGCCTCCCGGTTTCGTCCAGCACGCGCAGACCACGTTTCTGATCGCTGTCCGGTGCAACGGTGTAGACCTTGGACAACAGCTTGTCGTACACGCCGCTCCGCATGAGCATTTCCAGATCGAACGCGCCGCCGGGATCGTCGTCCCATGTGCCGTAGCGCACCCGGACAAGTTCTTCACCACCCAAATCAGGTCGGGTCTGATAGCTTGTCGGCCATTGCATCCATGTCTTCGGATCTTTCTTGATGTGGCACATGCTGCCCATGCAGGTATCCCTCCTTTTCAGTCCAAGAATCCATCGTGATGCCGTATGGTAAGCTGGGAATCCACCTGCCCGGCCAGTTCGATTGCAACGCCGACAACGATCAGCAAGCTGGTGCCGCCGAGCTGCAGCGAGATGCCGAACGCCTTGGAGAGCAGCATCGGCAAGCAGGCCACGAGCACAAGCGCCAGCGAGCCGGAGTCCGCCATTCCCTTGATGGCTCTATTCAGATAATCCGCTGTTGGTTTCCCCGGCCGGACACCCGGTATCATGCCACCGCGTTTGCGCAGGTTGGTTGCGATCTCCGTTGAATCAAACTGAATTGCCAGATAAAACCGATGAAACGCGAAAATCAACACGGCATAGAGCAGGATGTACAGCCAGTTGCCACGCGCAAACGCCGTCAGCGCCCGGTACAGACTCGGATGCTTTTCTCCGCTGACAAACAGCGAGATCATGGACGGGATTCCCAAGACCGAACCCGCAAAGATCACCGGCATCACGCCGCCCGTTACGAGCCGCACGGGGATAAAGGAACCTGCGCCGCGATTTCCGTTTTTGCCGGCATACTGAACCGGGATGCGCTTTTCCGCAGCGTTCAGGCACACTGCATACAGCAGTGAGGCAAGCATAAACGCCAGCAGAAACACGCCGACGGCCATATAGCCCCACTGTCCCGCCGCCACCCTTTCGGCGATTTGACGGATTACGGAAACGGTGCCGGACCACCGCGAGACGATACCGGCAAAAATCAGCATCGACAGGCCGCTGCCGATTCCCCGCGCGTCGATCAGCGTCCCAAGCCACTGCACGGTCATGGCCCCGGCCGCAAAGACCGATACCACGATGACGCCGCACAACACGCCCGCAAACCCCGCCGTATACTTGACGGCCCCGTAGTTTCTGGCAATGAAGTAGTACCCCACGGCCATTACCACCGCCAGAATCAGCGTGCAAAGCTGCGTATACCGCTCTATCCGCTTTTTCCCGTCATCGTCCTTTGCATACCTTTCCCATTTTGGGATAGCGACGCACAAGAGCTGCATGATGATGGATGCGTTGATGGCGGGCGCTACACCGAGCGAGAACACGGTGCATTGTGCTAAAGATGAGCCGGACATCATATTCAGGTAGCTCAGGAAGTCCGCCCCAGAAAACAGCACACCCAGCGCGCCGGGTGCAACGAACGGCGCTGGAAGACGGCTTCCGGCACAGAACATCAGCAGGATCATCACGGTAAACAGGAGCTTTTCGCGCAGCTCCTTTACCGTCCAGAGACACTTGAGTTTTTTCAACATTGCTCCTCCTTTATTGCTTTTGTATATCCGAATCCGTGAGCCGCCAGTCTTTCCAACAGCCGCCAGATTCTTTCCAGTATGGGCAGCCGGGATTTTCGTCCCAGCTTTTGCAGGATGCTCCATCGTGCGCACAATCGCAGCACATCCCCTGTACGGCGACACCTTTTTCATCCACTTCTTTTTCCTCCACTTGGCAATCTGTTTGTGGCTTGTGCCTCTTCTGCATGAAGGCTGAGGGCAACAACTCTCTTTTGGATTCCATGTCTTGTGCGACCAGGCAAACGAGAATATACAGCCGTACCCTCTATCGGATAATATTTTCTCAAAATGTCATCTTCTCCCTTTGTCCACCGCCTGCGGCGTGAAGCGATACCAAGATGCGAGACTCGTGACATGGTTGCTTCTTTTGTGCGGCCCGGTATTCGCGAGCAGACGGCCACGCCTTCTTTCGGATAATGCGTTCGCAGAATATCATCTTCTTCCTTTGTCCATCGGGAAGACACGGTAAGATTAAGGCGGAAAACTCGCTGCATGACGGAATTTCTTGAGCGGCCGGGCAAACGAGAACATACAGCCATACCTTCTATTGGATACTGCTCTCGTAAGATGTTGTCTTCTTCCTCTGTCCATCGGGAAGACATAGTAAGTCCAAGGTTGACAGCTCGCTGCTGGGTGGCAGCTCTTGTGCGGCCAGGCAAACGAGAACATGCAGCCAAGCCTTCTATTGGATAATATTCTTGTAGGATATTGTCTTCTTCTTTTGTCCAACGGTTGTTTGGCGCAACAATTCCAAGGGTGGCTAATCTTGCTTTGATGGCGTTTCTTGTTCGGCCAGGCAAACGGGAGCAAACGGTTGTGCCTTCTTTTGGGTGATATTTTCGCAGAATGTCATCCTCTTCTTTTTTCCAATAGTAGTTAGATCTGGCAATTCCCAAAAAACAAGCTCGATCACGAACAGAATTTTTCGTGCGGTTCGATAGGCGTGAACAGGTTTCCAGCCCCTCACTGGGATAGAATTTTCTTATAATCTCATCCTCCTCAACACTCCACGGCCGCCACTGATTCAGCAGCTCGTCAATCTCATCCAGCACTCTCAAACCATCTTCAAGATAGCTTGAGAGAACAAACTGCCCGCCTTTCTTCTCTCCAGCCCGCCGGGACAGGCCGAGAAATTCAGCTTTTTTCACCTCGATCATGCGGAGCGTGCAGCGGTTGCCCACAATATCAAAAATCACAGGTTCGCCGTCGCTGCCAACCTTCGTGCAGCGCCCAATCTGCTGAAAATACACAGTCGGGGATTGTGTCCGGCGCAGCATCACAATGAAATTAACGCCGTCCACATGGACGCCCTCGCCCAGCATATTTACCGAGATGATACAGGCGGTCGGTGCCTGCATAAATGCGGCCAACTGCGCCTCATTCTTTTCTTTGGACTGCTTTGAGTGAATCGTGTAACACGACATATCGGGGAACGCCTCATTCATCAGTCCGCGCGCCTCCTCAATCGCCGCAATATCGTCGGTGAACACGATCCCTTTTGGATTTGCGGGCATATACTGCCGCAGCACATCCGTCACCGACGCGGCCGCCTCCGCATCCAGCTTCAGCCGGGCTATGAGATGTTCTGCTTTCGCTCTCAGACGGGCATCCAGCTTTCCGTTGCTTAACCGCTCGACGCGTTCCTGAATCATCCGGTTAAAGCCGATAATCGTGCAGACATACGAAAACGGCCTCACGATGTTTTGCTCTATCGCCTCCTGCAGCGAATAGCCTTTCACGATGTGCCCATCGAACAGCTCCTGCGCGACATCCTTCCCGCCGTCGCTCCAACGAACGGAGTCAGCGGTCAGACCAATCACAACGCCGGCCGTATTTTCCGTCAGCTCTTTTGCTCTTGCGCCCCAAACACGGCTGCCGCAGTGATGCGCCTCGTCCAGAATGACGGCCTCGTAGCGGAGAAGATCTTCCAGCGGTACTTTCGCGAAAGCGCTGTATGTCATCGTATCCACGCTTTGGTTCAAGGCTGCCCACTGGCTGCAAATCGTCCGTTTTGGGCAGACCACCAGAGCGTGCAGCCCACTCTCTGCCAGATATTCGCTTGCAAGAAACGATTTTCCGCCGCCCGTGAAGGTGACAACGATTGCTTTCTTGTGCTTTTCCAGCGTCTCACACAGGTTCTTGTACACCGGTTCATTGTGACCCAGTAGCATTTCTCCCTCCTTGCCCGTAGGCATTCGGCGCGCCTCTGTCAGCGCTGTTATTCGTCCTCCGCCAGCACAGTGATCTCCGTGCGCGGATTTGTCCTATCCACATATCCATGCACCGAAAGCGAGATGTGCGCAAAATCGTCGTCTGCAATGACGTCCGCCTTTGTCAGGCCATCCAGCAGCAGCTTGCCGCAGTAGTTATCGGCATCGTGCCGGCGCCTGTCGGGAAAGTAGCAGTCGATACGCACCATCGCCTTGTCCGGCGGCGGCCCGTGCGGTATCGTCTTGCACATCCACTGCACCGCCTCTGTCCATTCTTTTTTGGCCTTGCGGTACTCCCATGTGTTTTCCCTGCCCGCAAACGCGTTCAGGCTCGGCGGCACCCCGCGCAAAATAATTCTCATGCGTCTCTCCCCACTATGTGTCCAATACGACACTCTTTGGAAACGGTACAATGAAATCAGCCCGCGCATCGAGGCGCCGGCTTTCAGTGAACCTTTATCGCTTTCAGTATACCATAAATTCCCAATTTTTTCAATGTACATTTTGCGTGATTTGTACTAAAAAACGGCCGCTCCCCGGTATCGGGAAGCGCCGCCGCTTTAGTCCATACGTTCGGCGACCAGCAAAAGCCGGTTCGCGCCGTTGTTGGTGCAGGTCATCAGGAATAGATACTTTTCGCTGCCGTCGCGCATGATGTCCGGCTGAAAGATATATGCGTTTTCCTCCACGATTTCCAGCATCCGCTGTGTGGTTTCAGCATCCTGCTCGTTCAGCCATTGCCGGAAGTCGATGTACTCGGTGTCGTCCGCCGTATCCGGCAGTATTAGGCCGGCGACAAACTTGTAGAAGTGCTCGCCGTTTCTGTCTTCCCAGCGCAGGACGTTGTTTTCCTTGAAAAAGGCAGCGTCCCGGTACTTGCGCAGTGGGCCGAACATGGTTTCGTCGTACATCATATGGCCGTAGATCATCAGGTTGCCGTCCTGTTCCAGATCCACAAGACAATCCATGAAGAAGACGCCGCCGATACTATAATCGCCGTAGAAATCGGTGCGCAGGTATTCGTCGTTGTCCTCGCCCTGAACGACCGGGCCGTCCACCTCAGTTCCGTAAACGGTGAGCCAGCCCACATAGTCCGGATTCAGTTCCAGCATACCCCGCGACCAATCACTGTTGACCTGTTCCTCCACGGTTTCCGTGCTTACCGCCCTGTGCAGCTGCGTCAGCTGTGCCTGTGTGTGACGCACGAGATAGTCCTGATACAGTTGCCGGGCGGCACAGCCGCTGATTGCGAGAAACGCAACCAGCAGCAGTGCGCTCAAAACTTTGGCAAACCGACGGCCTTTACACTGCGTCGGCCGCCTGCTCGTCTTTGCCGCCATGTGCATAAGCAGACACACACAGATACGCGCAGCCCACCGCAACGGCCAGCAGGATCAGTGCATCCGTGCTGGGGCCGCTCACACCCATGTCGGGTGGGTTCGTAGCCACGATGTCGGGCGCCAGATACATATAGTAAGTGGTGCCCATGTGCGGATCGCTGTTGTCCGCTGTGTCCACCTCATCGGATACCGTCGCGGAGTTTTCCGTTGCCCGCTCCACCGGCAGCTCCTCGGCGAACGCCGTTACCATCGTGAGGGACAGCGCCGCTACAAGAGCGAGCAGCACACACAGCGCGCGTACAAAAGGTTTTGTCTTTTTCGGCATGACTCAAGATACCTCCTTGTTCTATTTCCCGTGCCGTTTCAGGACAGCACCGAGATACGGATCTGCGCGATGGCCGCGCCGATTTCCGCGTCGGTTTCCACGTCATAGGCGTGGAACGTGGCAATCGCATCGTACTCGCCGGCTTCCAGCTCCACATCCAGCTTATCGGTCTGGATATGGGAATCCACCGGCATCAGCCCGGAGTGGTAAATTTCCTCGCCCGTTTCCGCCAGCGTGATGACGACACGTTGGTTGTAGAGGTTCATGGGGCCGTTCTCGATTTTCAACGTGCCCTCGGCCTTACCGCTGGAAAAGACCGGGTTCATATTGATGCTGATGCAGACCGTCCCCTCCTCGACGACCTCATTCAGCGCCGCCTCAATTTCCTCGTTGCTCTTGTCCTCAAGCTGTCCGAGCTTTGCCTTGATGTTTTCTTCCAGCAGCACGGTGTCGTTGGGTTGTACCCCGACAAAGTGCCGGTAGGCGAAAATGCCGCCCAGCAGCAGGAGCAGCAGCAGAACGATCACCAGAATGATTCTGCGCGTTCGCTTCTTTCCCTTCTTTTCTTTTTTCGGTTTCTCCGGTGTCTGAGGTCTAGTCTGTTCGTCCATTGTTGGATGCTCCTTTCCATTCTGTTTCTGTGTGTTCACAGAGCAATCAGCCGGGCGTTCTGCCCGTTTTCCGTCCTATGCCGCGCGGAGGCTTGCTCTCTATATATATGCCCCCATACCCGATTTGCCGGACAGAAAAACAATCTGTATAATGGAAAGGGGTAATGAAAAATGTCAACCAAAGAACGAAAACACCCAGCGCCGCCGCGTTACGATGA